>JAAUYH010070524.1_pt1 | contig 30844 bp, 21 predicted proteins | sample 7278061 | NCBI WGS metagenome assembly JAAUYH01 (sample SAMN14350203, study PRJNA611818) | marine sediment metagenome | isolation source: surface marine sediment (0.6m) | place: French Polynesia: Moorea | collected 2018-08 | reverse complement strand
TGCCATTCCGAACCCATTCCGATTCGTTTGCTTCTCTTAATTGTAAAGTACTATAATAGTTGCGGTAGATTGAGTTTGTGCTAGCATTTGATCAAATAAAATCGATGCATATGCACACTAAATTAATGGCATTAATTATATTGTTGAATACAACGTTTGGCCTATTTTCTACACAGGGAGTATACTATGATCCGAGGAAGTTAACTTGAAAATCGTCTTCATTTTTGAATACTTTCTATGGAATTTTGAATCTAGTAATTGAGAAACTACTCATTTTGCTAGGATGCATGAGTGTTTCTTAACTGTAAAATTAAAAATTCTACAGAAATCAAGCGGAGATAAGGAAAATTCATAACGTCAGCAACGACGCAACTCGTGTCCTCCCTGAGTAACACGATCGTATGTGACGTCTACGCTTAATTTTGAATTATGGTATTATACCCTACATACAGTTTCTATGTTCATTAAAAAAGTTGTAATTGCTCGATCTAACTAGTGATTTGTTACGAATAAAAAGTGAAATAGAAATTACAGGGAACAATTCGACAAGAATTCAATCGTTTTCGTAATAGGACGAACGGTTGGTGAAAGGCTCAATGAAGATGAAAGGAGAATCATCATGCATTATTCGTGCGCAGTATCCAGAATCATGAGGAATTCCCGAATTTGAAAATGTCCTTGTCAAAGCGTGTTCTGCGTACAACGCTGGCTTTTCGGTTATACTTTCATACTCAGAAGGGTAACGCCCTGGATGGACAGCAGGTGAATTTTCATGATTCTAGTGTGATACTGAAATGATTTGTCATTCCGTCGGAGAATAAAAGAAGCAATGCAGGAGTGCTTTGTTCAGGAACAATGCGCCGAAAAGTTTCTCCTCTTGAAAAACAATTTCGTAGCGTATCTCCAGTACACCTAACTGTGAAAAATATCCTACGCACCAAATTAGAATTGTTGTAGGCTGAAAGTTCATAAATAGAAAACAGTCGCCGATGCTGTGTCTTCTATTGTATAGTTTAAGAGTAGGTGGGGGTTAGAAGCACAAGTAAATGGGATGACTGTGAAACTGATCTTTCACAGTATCAGGAATATCATCACTACACTCACTGTCAAATACGTACAGGGGGAGTACTGTACAGTACAGTACCCTGTACGGCGCACTACTGCACTGTACGGCATATGTCGAGGGTAAATAACGTGGGGAGTATTCCGCACCGGATATGACACCTGGGGTTGGCATGGCGATTTCTGAGACAATTGTGTTGAATTGCTGTTGGGAAGATTTGAGAAAGCGATGTTATCAAGGCGAGCTCATCATGGACGAAAAGGGGAAAGATTTGCATGTTGGCAGAGTGGATTAGGGTGACGACAGAATAAAGGGAAATCAAGCAAAACGGAGCAGATACGAGCACTGGCACTTTGCTCTTCGCGCAGTCGACCAACCAGTATGAGCGATTGCGTACGTTTCGCGCTGTCCACAAAAAGATGAGAGCGGTAGGAGGAAACTTCCGAAAATTTAGGTAGTGCACAGCAATGCCGCCACCCATGCAACAGCCATGCCGAACAGTTGATTGGATGCTCATGCACGAGCCGTGGCGTTACTGCGATTGGAATTTCCCTTTACAAAACGCAACGAGAATCTCAACTCCTCGCAAACCAAACATGTCCATCGAGTTGGAGTATGACGTGAAGCGCAGCAGTTTCATCCACTGGCGCCGGCTGCATGTGAAGTGCGACGAGAAGCAGTTCGAGTCCGAGCTGCGCATGGAGTACAAGGCCATGGAGGCGACGTTCTCCCTGAACGGCGGGCCGCAAAACTACGTCCTGAAATACACGCCGCCCACGAAAAAAAGCGCGGCGGCATGGGAGTTGACGCGCGGCGACGACGACGACACCACAATTGTGAAACTCACGAAAAAGGGCAACACGTTCGAGTCGGCCTGCGAGAATGGGCCCAACCTAAGCATGGAAGCGAGGGCCATTTCCTATTTTGTGGTGTACGGCAACCTGAACGAGCCAAAGGACGATGAGGAACAAGCACCTAGCGTGATCGCAACATTTAGGATGTGGCCGGGGACCCAGGGCTGCAAGGATGGCGCATACGACTTGCGAATTCATCGTGATTTGCCAGATCATCTTGGCATGTTCTATTTTGCTGTCTTCGAACTTGTTTGCTACCAGAATTTGCGTTCGGCTGGTAATCCGAGTACGTTCAACTCGCGACACGACACATTCTCGTCTTCTCTGTTTTTACTAACTCTGTGTTTTGCTTTGTGTAGATTCGGCGATATTAGCCAACACACAAGCGGCTACCGCGGGCGTCGTGAGTGCTACTGTCGCGATATAGTTGGTGGCGCCTTTGTGAATTTCTAGGGGAAGCGTTGCTTGGTGGCGTTGTACAGTATGGTAAACGATGAATTTGTGTGGAATGATGGTGCGAAGTTCGTGCTGTTCGAGGTCAGAGTAGGGTAGGTGTGAATGGTAGAGTATTCAGATCGGTGACTAACGGCCGTTTCGATACTGTAGTTACTGACGTAGCACTCGCCACATGCTGAATGCGAACCAGAATAGTTTCACCGTCAAATAACGGTTGGTCGGGTCTGGCAGTTCGCCCGAGTACGATTCGGGATACATTCACTAGAAGACGTGGAAACATAAACCTTTAACGTTTCTCCTACTCGATCCACCACGAAAAGATAATTAGCGCCGAAATCAGCCGCGACCAAGTTCGTTCGAGAAGGAGGTCTCCTCAGCCAGTTCCGAGGCTCGCGAAATGTCAGTCCATATTAGAGTGGATTCCGTAGTGCGCAACCAGCAATACAAGTCTATCAGTCACGGCATTGCAGGTGTGCCGCTCATTTCATTTGTGCCACAGTGAATCTGCTGTTCGAGCTGCGCTCCGTAGCCGTGTGCTGGGTTGCGACGTTCAAGATGCGTAGCATATGTGGCTCGGTAACCGCGCGTTGCCAGCAAGGGTGGTTCCACTTATGAACGCAATGTTCTATTCACCTCAGTTAGATAGCTGGATTACGATACCTCCACACGACATTTGCACGTCGCCGATCGCTATGTCATGGTTCTGTTCATGCTGCCCCGTGATTGCAGGCCCTCAAAATCTGACTCGTGTGCGAGAGGCGCACCTGGACGTTCGCTAAGTTCATCAACTGCTGCGACGATGATCGATTCGTGATCACATAGGAAACGACGCCTCACACTCATTGTTTCTCTGTCAATTCGAATCCATGATCTAATCTCATTGAACTTGGTCCAAACGTTCTTCCGCTGGATGTCAGACAAGCGCAACACTGTACCGAAACAATTGTCGGATTCGTTCTCGTGATCTCATAGTCCGATTTTGATTCCTTGTTGCACTCAATAGTTCATTCTTCGTTGCATGCATTCGCATTGGTTTACAGCGTCCGCTGCGAACAGAACGGGCAATCTATTCATGAAGGCCAGATGGGTTGAAATTATTCAGATATCGTGTTGGACTAATAGCTTTTAGTGTAGGCATTTCCCGCAGGTTGATTGCTCATTCGAACACGTGCACCGCTACTGTTGTTGCAACCGAAACCGCGTTTGTTGGATGCGTAGTCGCTGAAGCACACTACTGTATTGATCACGTGGCCCCACCCTCTTCTGTGATAACCCATAACTATCAGCTGAGAGAGAACGTTCAGTGCAACGAGCTCATAAGTTATAAAGTCCAGTAATAATTCAAACTTCAACTAGGAATAGTAGATGAAGACATCTACATAGTACAGTGCTGTACCAGCTGTGATTGTGCATGCTTGACGAATTGACACCTCAACTAGGTATCGTTTACGACCGACCTGTCGAAAGTAGTCAACCTATCCCACGCCCACCTCAGTATGCTGCAGTTTATCATGATTTCCAGGCCCCATCGACCTCGCAATCGTTGCGAGAGTCTCCTCCTTCGACAATCGGCCTGCCATACCTTACAACCGATATATCAGCTGAGATCACTTCGGTTGCACCCACCGACAAAGGTGGGCACACTTCACTCGCGGTGAATCATAATGTCTAGTCCAGCAGGTGCCCACGCACCACGTGTCGTTGCATTGCTGAGGCGTCGGAAATGAAGTTGGTTGGTGTAATTTGCGGAAGAAATAGGCGAAAAAACAGAGTGAGCAAAATTTATTACGAGCAAGTTATTGGACCGCGTAGGCGTAATTTGGGTCGTCAATTATCAATTTTTTAGAGTAGTCGGAGTAGTACTCCAACCCGTCAAACATTTGGATTGCCAAACGTCTACATCGAGGCCACAAACATGTGAGGATTGCGAGGTTTCCACCCGCCACTGCTTTCGCCGACAAAGTGACCTCGAAAATGACTTTGCAGGAGTTGTTCGCTTCTTTTATTGTTTCAACGCTCCACGTCGTAGTCACCGACTTCAAAATATGACCGCCTTTTATCGGATAAACCCCAAGCACTTGTTGTGTCGTGTACGTCCGGGCGCGCTCATTCCAAATAGTTATAACTTCTTCCGAGCTACTCCCGCCCACAAATTCGAGCCTTCTCCGAGAACCCAACTGCCGATCAGTTTTGGTCAACACTATAGTGGAAACCACGTGGGGGAAGAACAATTGCGCGTTGCCGAAGTTTGAAACATAGCCCCACATCACCTTGCCATCTTTTTCGAAAAGCCGAGAAAAACGCCGAGTTACCATCGCAATATTGTTACGAAGGTACACTAGGAAAGCGCGGATACAACTCAATTTACCGTCAAGTAACGTATTAGAATCGGGGGCCGATTTCGATAGAATGAAAAGAATGCTCGCCTAATTTAACGAAAACGGGTACGGGCCGTAACAGTATTCATTTACTTATTTGACAATAAGTATAATAAATTTAAAAGAATTAGAATATCAGTTAGACGTTTATCAAGTCGTTCGGTAAGCTAATTCAACGCTTTCAACAGTCATAAAAGATTGTAGTGAAGGACATATGAAAACGACTGAATTTCTATGTACTGGTGCAAACTACAACATGCACCTGTTGCAGACATGCTCTCAAACAATATGTTGTTTCCTACTATCGTTTTCATATGGAATGTATCACAATATAAACCTATTTTTGAGTTAGGATATGATACGTTTGTCATCTTTACTCGAATAAATTATCGCGCTCCCAATGCTCCTAATGAATTTCTTCTATCATAGGAAGAGGACTATCTTCAGGTTCCATGGTTTCTAATGCTTCGAGCAAACATGATTCATGGCATGCTTCAGCGCATGCATTCGTAGCTCCACTGAGACCACAACGCGTATAGGGATCTTCGGCAATCCATGCACAATTCTTGTCTTCCGCAAGGCTGATGGTCCATTTATTTGAATTGGTACACATGATTTTGTATCCCAGTTCCGGATCCATTCCATTCTCAGCAATGAGTTGGTTGTGTATATTCATTTCCATTACCGAGAAGTAATCATAAACGCTAGCGAGTTCCGACTTTTGACACTTGATTTTTCCAGAGCTATCGGTTATCGGGATAAAGGAAATATGAGGGCAATGAGCTGGGTTTTTGGCGGCCAGAACAGCATGAAGATGTCTGCATCCTTGATCGAGGCCAGTAGCCATACCGCCAGGGGACAACACTGGGATTTCTTCCAAAATGTCTACACATTTATCTAAAGAAGGAGAATAATTCATTTCATGCACTTCCGAACAGTTGCTGATCAATGTAGAACAAATAGACTTCCTCGACTTTCTTGTGTTCAATATTTCAGCAAATACGAATTCTAAATATTCCTTGGTATAGTAGAGATTCAGAGTAGCTATCTTATTGCTCTTGGCACTGAACTTGATTTTCGAAAGAAGACCAACTTCGAAAGTTGCCGGAGTTGCTGTGCGGTAATCCAAAGTGTATCGAGTGATCGAAGTAGCAAGAAAAGTACAGGTTTCTGCGATGGGATCGAAGCCTGACAACTGAATCTTAAAATACATAGGTGTTTCTGACTCAATGTAAGGGCTTGATGGATCCGCAAATCTGACATACTCCTCAATGTCCTTGGGTCCAACATACGATCCGGCTTCTGCGAGAGTCAGCACACTGTCGTTCCCGTAGTATCGAGGATAGCTGGCATAGTCTGCAGCATCGAATCCTAACATCTGAAATTTAAAGGCACATTCTTCGGGAGAGATCGCGGCAGAAGAGAAGTGGAATGTAATCAGTAGTGCTGAGAGGTAAAGGAATGTATTCCTTGCCATTCTCGGAATTCCCCAGGTGAAAAAGTTCTGCATCGTTGCCGACCTTACTACATGGACGGTATTGCAAATAGAGTATTTCGTTGAACGCAATTCAGCTCACTGTTTGAACGTAATTCTGTTGTCAAGGGCCCCTTTTCGTTTGAACATAGTTTCAGGAATTTCGGTACGTAAGTAGATTTATAACTATTGAAATGCTGGTATTGGTTGAGTGCGGTTGGGAAAACCTGAAAAACCGATCACCAATGAGATGTTATGATGTGGGCCAGCTCCAAACTGATATATCTTGCTCTTATTCGTATTAGAGTTTTTCCAAATAAGTATTAATGATTAGTTAACATTATTTTGACCTTAACTGCCTGCCCTTCTTCTATTTTAGCATACTCAAACAAATTAAATTCAAGATTAACATTGGACAGATTCCGCTATCAGAGTATAGTACTAAAAATACCGTAACGTTATTTGGTTCTCTATGAAAGGCATATTGCACTAGGCAGTTTAGGAAGGCTAGGTCCCGTTTGCTTTGGGGACTGCCTGATTGCAGAATTAATCGGACTTTTTTTCGAAAATTTCTTTGGTTCCTTCTACCAGCTGAATTGAATTTCGGTGCCGCTTCAGCATGTACCTCTCACTTTTAGAATTTTCATATCTAACCATTGCGTTACACAAGTCTAGCACACGTGTCCATTACTAGTGGAATACAATGCAGACACATCTGCACGATGCATTGGAGATAGATAATTCTGCCATGATGCCCATTTAATTCAGGTGTAGAAAAACAAATTTCGTTGGAATAGGGAATAGGAAATATAATAGATAGAACAATTGAACATATAATCAAATGCAACGATCGTTTGATCAGTCTTGAATCAAATCTAACCATTTTTTACTACTGCATTAAGAGCGAGGGGTACATGCTAAAGCGGTACCTGAATTTCATTCGAATGGTCTTCCCTAGTGTGACGAGATAGCTGTGGATCAGTTCGAATTTTTGAGAAAGAGAAAACTCGTGAAACCAAAATTTATTACTAGTTAGGAGAACGTATTTGTCACATGAAAAATCTTTTAATTTGGCGTACATAAATGTGCACTGGTCCATATAGGCTTTGATTCAACACCAGCACGGGAATAGATTCGAATCCCCCCGAAACGATTTGTTTTGAATTTCTATTTGATTATTGGCTGCACACGCACACTAATATTCTTTAAGCTTATAATTCTAATTTCGCTGTTGACTGTCAGTTACACCATTGTTCGCTCAAATACTAAAGATGTTTTGAAGATTGCACTGATTGCCCTATAATTTCGAACAGTAGACAATTTGCGGAAACATTACGACAAGGATAGGTTCAAGTTCCGGTGTGTTAGTATCTAAGATGTTCGGGCAACCAGAATTAAACCTATGGATAAATCAATAGTAAAGAAGGGCATAAAGTTCTATTGGATTTTACTGATGAATTTATTTTTCCGTAAATTTATTAGCTTTCGTGCGATAACTATGAACAGGCCATAAAATTAGTCACTTCTGACTTTGATATAATAGCTATCAAAAATTGAAAGCTATCAAATTCCAGGGATATAGTGCGGCTCGCCGATAGAAGATCAGGCCGTTTCTGGAGGAATGAAAAATTAGCTGCCCTCAATACATCCGAATAGTTTAATTTAAGAGTTTAATCATGTAATTTCCCATAATGATACAAAAAATTGCCGCATTATGAAGCCTCTCTCTCTCACGCAGCAGAAAAGGTCGAAGCAGAAACATAGACCCAGAGTATTTGCGTACCATCGTTTTTCGATGTAACTTGCAAAAACTTGCTCTCGCCTTCGCAAGTAGAGTAGTGTCTCCTAAAAGATGTTCACCATTGTTTACTCGAATTATATTGGATTTGCCAATAGTGCAAACCTAGTTTGGCAAAATTCGCATGTTTGGATGGCACTTTCTAACATTTCATCGAGAGCTTCATTATTCAGCTATAAATTTTGTGCCTGATCGATCGTTCTTTCATAAAATTCTTTAACTGATCGAAGAGTTAGTTTAAATGATTAGCATGAATTATTCACTTTAACCTGTTACCTAGAAAGAATAGTTTACTCTATCCTGAATTCTAAAATAAGTAACTTACATTGACTTTGACCGTCATACTCATTAATTATTCAGACCGACGCTGCAGATGGAGTTACTCATTATACGAAGAAAAGAAAGTGGAATTTTTCAAAAATAAAATATTCAGCGCTTATGATATCAATGACTGTACAGTATTAGACTTCTCCAGAGGTCGGAGTTCTATGTGACCTTAATTATTTTTTTAAAAAATGAGAGGTAGGACATTCGAGTTAAATTACGAGCTACAAGTTTAAACTGAATTTACAAAAAAAATTTCACCGTTTCAAATTTCTCTACGCACACTGACCATTCGGAACCACACCAGCATCCACGCCAGACCCCTCTCTTGTAGCCCAACCTGCGAGGTTAGTTTCAGGATTAGAGTCTTCGAACGCAGTTCGAGCGCCCTCCTTATCACAGAAAGGGTCGGTATCTGCTCGTCGCATACGATCTTCTCGAGAAGTTTGAGCTTGTCGTTCTTGCGGCGACATAACTTCTTTAAATCCAGTGGCATCAATGGGCTCCTCCAGTGCTTCGTTATCTTCCCCAGCAGCGGGTGCTAACTCGGCTTCATCGGCAGCCTCATCCTCAGTGTTCTGCCAGAAATCCCAAGGCATGTCTGGAAATTCATCCACATCAAACGGGTTAATACCTACGCTCGCCGGGCTGTCCATTGCAGCAGTATTAGTGCTAGAATTGTTCGACTTGTTTGAACCCGAGAGGATATCATTCGACGAAGCTGTGCCAGCATTGTTGCTAAGCTGGCTCAAGAAGTTGCTGAAGAAACGAGAGGCCGGATCGGGCAAAGTTTCTCCATCATCCTTGACTGGGAATACACCATCGACACTCAAGTAACTATTCCCGTAGCTCACAAAATTCCTCGGCATCACCTTTTGCAACGGCAAGTCAGAGGGTGGGTCACGCCCGCCCCTCGTTCGCACGGTCCATCTTCGAACGTAATCGATCTGACTCCACTTTCCGAGTTCTTTTCTGCTCGGTGCACGACCCGCCCACTGTTTATTGAGCCCAGTTCCAAGCGTCCAGAACATTGGCTGATGTACAAGCGTGTTCTTCAATCGTAGAGTTTCCTTGCCGTCCAACATGAATCGAATCTCACGAGGACTCCAGTACATTCCGACGGTACGCCAAGACGACGCCCAATCAGACGACAATTGGCCGTCCAGAGTGTTTCCCCAGTTCATGTGATACTCATTGTTTCGCTCCGGGTCCGGGGGATTAAACTCCGGGTTGGGTTGCGTGAATACAGAACGATCAAGTATAATAGGTCCAAGTTTCGTCTTCGAAGTTCGTCTCGTTGTGTACTCCCCTTTGTACCCCGCAAACACATGAATGTTAGGAATGTACTTACGTTTCAAGTTTTCTCTCTCCGCGTTCATCGCTTCTAGAATGTCAATTTCTTGCCACCGCCTCGATCGAATTGGCGTAGGTGATTCAAATCGATAATAGTTCAACTCCTTATCAAACACCCATCGGTTATACCCGGGCACCATGTTGTCGTCATGCATCCAAACCGCAGTGACGGCCGGAGACTTGGCAATTTTCACTCGAGTCTCGAAGAACCCATACTTGAAAGTTTTCTTTCCCGAAATGTTTATGCCAAGATACCTTTGATATTTTCTCGACGACCCAGTGATGTGTTTCGGGCTAGGAATGCAATAAGGTTCCATCTTACATTTGTCATGAACGACATACATGTAACTTTTAGGATCGTTATTATCTTTCAAAATGGGGTACCCGTTGTAGGTGGTGCCGTAACACGGAATCCTCTTATTATGATTACAATGAAAAGTTTTCTTATCGCAATAATACTCGCGTTTCGTGAAATATCGGCGACTTTTCCTCGTCACACGAATCAACAACTTGCCGCGTCGGAGGCGATAATTTCGCTGATTCTCCTTCGTTCCAGTGGTGGTTTCGTGGTACGTCGAGTAGATGGGCTCTACCCAATCGATAGGTCCGTTCCACTTCGGGCAATTGGTGTTTTTATTCCGCAGGGAGTGCGGGTCCCATTTTCGCGTGTCAAGTCGATTGCCATTAAATTCATCGCTTCTCCTTTTGTCGAGTTTAAACTTCACCTTCCTCAGCCCCTGCACACGATCCCATTTCGGCTTCCGTTGTGCTTCTCCTGAAGCCGTAAGCAGTACTAAAAACAAAACTACCAAGCAAGGGCGCAGTGGCGAGCGCATGGTCGCCTATCACTCGTTTATAATTCCGTTTCGCATAATAACAGAGTTGACAGTAGTAACTATGGTAACACTAGCGGCGTAAAGGACATAGTTTCGTGACTCGCAAAGGCCAACAAAACCCCTGAAACGACATATATCACACACGTACAACGAACAACTATTTTCTAATTTCTAAAGGGGCAAACAGCGCTTTGGCCAGATTGTTGGTTTCTTATTTCATAAGTGAGGTCGAGCTCATTGAGAAACTGTTATACCGCTATCAAGTTCGACATCTACGTGACACAACTCGTCCCAGCGTTCTACGTTTTAGAAACAGTACTAGTCCATCTTTCATTGCAATTCCAGAAGTGACATGATGAATATTACTGGAATAATTAAATAGGTGTTTTTTCTGAACCCCTTTTTCTTTGTCTTCCGGCTCAAGTTCCCCTATTTTTCATTTTCTCGGCCACCTAGGCACTGAAACTCCTGTAATATTTCACGGGCCTTACATATGTCGTTATACGTGTGTTTTAAAACAAACATAACACGAAACTCGCAGAGCGAACTTCGATTTGTACGTACAGTACCATTTACCTTGAAAATAGTGTCCCGTAGAAACTCACGAAAAAGTGATACTCAATTCGTACTGAGTATTAAAATCGACTTCGTTGCCTCGGAGTCTAATTTACAGTCCCCGACAGTATGAGTGAGGATTGCACTGCATCATCTAGGATCGATGACTTCGCGCTCTAGTAAAGAGAGTATGCAAACTAAGGACTTTCTTTAATTGAGTGATCAAAGAAGAATTGAGAAGGAACCTGTTTGTCGTGCGACATCACTCATTTCTGAAAATTGGGATCCCAAAGTAACGTTTTGGTAGGGTTTACTCGGTCGAAAGGGAGATAAATGATCGTCACTAGCCAATTTGCATAGGTTAACAACGCAAATGCAATATACTGGAAGTCGGATCCAATCTAAACTACTACTGAAAAGTAATTCTCAAATGCAGGACTAGGTAGTAGTCTGGTTCGGTTTCCGTTGTTTCACCAGTTTCGAAACAGTCCTTGTTTGCGAGTCACCTTCCGTTGCCAACTCACTAGAAATAATATTTAAAGATTCGTCTTCATCAATCAAATCTTTCTTGAATTGATCGATTTTATTCCAAAGATTCGATAATTGCGTAATACAAATTTGACCTTTTCCCACTTCATTTATTCAAATTCTTTTCGAACTTTTCTTTCACATCTTGTAAAGTTGCGTCAATAGACCAAAACCGACCAATATTTCCCATAATTAGACCCCATATTAACTCAAAAGGTAATAAATCAGAATTATACGGTATTAGCGTAACAATAACAGATTCAATATTAACAGCCACTCAATCGGCGAACTTTTTTCGGCCTTCTGTCATAATTGATAAAATGGCCCATACTTCTCAGAAAGTCCCTCATGATACGCTTTCTTGGCCATTATAATTAATAAAAGCTGAATTAAATTCGAGAGCAATCGTAATCGGAACCAATTATACAAATTAAATCACATTGAACACTTGGTGATACTCACCCTTTTGCTGTTTTCCTCCAGAAATAAATTGCCGAAAAGAATTCAGAAATGAAAGAGAATTATTTTCGCCATATTTTAATATGTTGCAAATAGAAAACAAATTCTCATACCCGTGTTTGCTTTTCGCACTTAATTATCCTGTTCATCATTAGTATCACACATCGAATATTTATGGCTGCAATAGTGCTGATGTATGTCCAACTAATCCAACTATACATCTTCTAAGATTATATCCACTTCTTTGGCTCTATTGCACAAAAACTTTCTTAGATAAGAATTTCTCCAAGCGATCTCATAAGGCATTAAGCCTATACCACCAGGTTTTGCGTATATTTAAATCTTTTTTGAACAACCTGCATTATGGTCCACAAAGTGATGATTTTTGCAGCATCATTTTCGGACGAAAAATATGCATTTGAGTTTTCGATATAGTTTTTAATTTCATGAAATAAAAAATGTCAGCGGCAGTAACCCTTTCCATTTGCTAACGCTTCAATCTCAAAACATTTCGCACTTCTACATAAACAATTTGGGCTTCAGGAATTTTTGAGGACTGTGAATGCGCTTTTGTATTACCCGAATTCTGAAAATTTGAACAAATCTGGCGCAAAAACCATGCAACTCTATACTTCCGACGATTCACCGATAAATCTACAAAACAATATTGTCCGACGAGCACTATTCACGAGAGGATGCTAAATAATTCAAATTTAATCAGCTCAGCCTGAATCCCAGACAGCCTCATTGGACCCTCATACTCGACTACTAGATTTCAACGTTTCAACGGCACACTAGTTTCACGGTAGACGGTAACTGTACAGTGTTTCTCTATTAGACAAAGGCCGACGGTGGCTCTATCTCTTGATTCGATTAATTCGATTCGATCCTTCTGCAATTTGACTCCATTTCCTACAAGTCTGCATTAAAAATATGATCGACGAACCGAATCATACTCGATGAAAATACTGCATTAAATTCAGTAATAATTCCACGTCTGTTGACATTTTGCAATGGATTAGCCACTGAAATTAAGGTTTGGGGCAGCCATTCCACAATGCGGTTCCCGATGACATTCATTCCAATTTCAAGTTACCAAGTTGTACGCTCATACAAATGAACCCAATTTCACCGGCGCAATGCGTCCCTGTACTTAGCCAACCTCGCCAAACGATGATGGCTCCCACTCGTCATTCACATCATGCCCGCACAAGCAGCGTCGCCGACAATGCGTGCAGTGTTCACAATCAACGGTAAGCCAGTCACCGTGCACGCACTACAAACCGGTACTGTGACCGTGAAAAAGGCGCATGCATGCTGCTGCGTTCCCGAGTTCACGCCCTACCCACTGCGCTTCGCGACCATCCTCCTCGACCCACGTTTCGCCGAGCCGATGCCGATATGGACGTATGCGATAGAACACCCGGACATTGGCGTCATCTGCGTCGACGCGGGCTCCTCGCCCAATTACAACGACATCACGGCCTGGCCGGCGTCCGAGCACGGCCGCTACAAATTTGCACACACTTTCATCAAGCTTGACGCGACACCCGCCAACACGCTGTCGGCCCTGCTTCGCCAAGTGGGCTACGACCCCGCCGCCGTCAGCTCACTCGTCCTGACACACGCACACGTCGACCACACCGGCGATGTGCCGTCCTTCCCCAACGCCACCATCTGGACGACCAAAGCCGAGGATGCAGCAAGCGAGATTATTGGTGCCATGCCATTCCTTTGGCGTAACTCGGAAACCAAAATAAGGCACATCGACGTCGAGGGCGAACCCAGCGACACACCAGGTTTCGGGCACGTTGTGGACCTCTCCCAAGATGGCAGCTTGTCCGCGATACACACACCCGGCCACACGCCAGGCTCCGTCACGGTTCGTTTACGCACCGACCAGGGCGACTTGTGGTTTAGCGGCGACACCTCGTTCACTGCCGACGCGATGGATGCGCAACAACCTACTGCGGGGATTCACACTGGAATGCGACAAGTGCGCTCACTACAACGCACACTGCAATCACTCGGAGGCGTGTTCCTGCCATCTCACGACTGGACTGTGCCTGAGCGTTTGAAGGAAGCATCGGAGACTAAATCATCGACGTAATCACCTTCATTCAGATTGAAAGACAAAGTCATGAAAAGATCAAGCCTTTGTATCCGGCTACGAACGAATCGCCTCCCGCAGGATATGTATCAAAGTAAGAACCTTCTAACATACTAAAACCGCTCACATAAAAGTACAAAAACGATCGTTGTTCGGTCATACGCTCATGCATTACGTGTCCCAAGCAACATGGTAATCCCACAAAAAATTCGGAAGCCATTCGATGTTTCGCGTTTCGAAACAACGAGAACTCGCACGGTCACTCCAGTTTATAGTTCATCGAACAGAGTGTGCGGAAGCGCACGGACCACATACAATCCCAGCATATACAACAATTCATGCGCGCATCGATTTCACAAAAGATTCACCTCACCCCCACAAAAGTAGAACGCAGCACGGCACGCAGGCACACTACTCAAACAGTCCGCCGATTGGGATGGCACCCGACCACACACCCCACACGATGACCAGCAACGGAGTTAACAAGAACGTCAATCCAATGAAGAACCACACATCGAGGCGGCCCTGGTTCTGTTCCGCCCAAGCGTCAGCGAAGCCCTTGGACTTTTGAATCGCCGCCGCCTTGGTGACCTTCTTTTCCTTCACGCCCCTCCTGGGGCCCATGCCTTCGCCCACCTGCGGGGCGCCGACCATATCGCCCGCGGAGGCGTCCGCGAACTTGGTGTCAGAGACATTCCTCACCAATTTCTTCCTGGTCGCGCCCTCGTTGGACACTTTCGGCATGGGCCTGTTCTCGTCCTCCGTGTTCATCCGCACTCTACATATCGCACGCTTCGCACTGCGCACGCCCAATACCGGGGCACTGCTCACGAACGCCATCCTGGCGATAGACGAGCGCTAGTCAACATTCAGATACATGGTTCTACCATATGCCAAGTGGCACGAATCAGGGAGCAGCAGATGTAGCACCGACACACACATCTCCCCGCATCTCACGAGCTTTTGCATGCCACACGCATCGTTGCCGGCGGCCGATACACCACAACAACCATCGCCTCACCAGCGGGATCGATGACGCCTTGTGCCGCCTTCCTGCCACCCACGTCAGCACCGCTTACCCCGCGCCGAACAACACGGCCAACATGTAGCCCCCACGGTCGCGCTCGCCCCCGCACACAAACACGCGCAAAGCTCGGCGCCTCGCTAAGCGATGGCCTCGCCGCACACGCCAACGCGCTGATCACGCGCGCCAAAGAAGACATCGCGCTACTACACAACAATATTTCCAAGCTGCCGGACGCCAGTATCGCGCTGCTCACCGCGCTTGCGCTGCTCGCGAGCACGCCCGCGTACGCGGAAATCCCCGCCACTGCGCCGGGGCCAGGGCTGTACGATGACGCGAGCATCGTGCAGAAGGGGAACGAGGAGCTGTTCAAGAACGCGGCGGCATCGATCGAGCGGAACACGGGGCTGCACGTGCGGTTCGTGATGACCAAGTCGATCCCGTTCGGCGACACGCCCAGCGAGTACGCGGCCGAGCTGTTCGGGCAGTGGGCGCTGAGCGACGACGACATCCTCTTCGTCGCAAGCCCCAAGCTGGCGCGCGCCGGCGCGGCCGTGGGTGCGCACGCCGCCGAGCTCCTCACGCCCGCCATCGCCGACAGCATCTGCAACGAGACCTACTCGCTCAAGGCGGGCGACGAGCGCTACGGCGCCGCCATCCTCGACGTGTCCAACCGCCTCATCCCCGTGCTCGGCGGCAAGGACGACCCGGGGCCGCCCGACATGTCCGCGCGCGAGGTCATCCAGAACTTCAAGACCAAGGAAGAGACGTCCAAGGGCCGCAATAAGTACGTGGTAGTGGTGGGCGCGATCCTCGTCATCGCGTTCGTGGCGCCGCTCGTGCAAACGTTTTGGTACATCAAGGACGACTAGCGTGTTAGGGGCGGGGTGTCCAGGTATCAGTGATAACAGTAAAGACGAGAGTTACTTCTATTCATAGCGGACAAATTCGACAGAACTACAGTACTGTACTGTACAGTACAGTAGCGATTTACATAGTAATTAAGTTACGGTAAGTTATAGGAATCTAACAGTAAATTATAGTATAATACTCATTGGACATCTCAAATTAGAACAACTTCTTGATCTGTTCAAGAGCCAAGAACATCGCCACGGTATGGCCGCCACATCTCGCGAAGTAGGGTACGAATCCCTTGAACAAGTTGGTGACACCTTCCGACGCGCCAATTCTCGCTATAGCTTGCACGATATTGCGGTATCGTCTTTCCTCGCCCTGTTTCACGACCTCGTTCATCATGCGACTTTTCGCCAAATCGATTGGCTTCGTCACCACCGAGTAGGTGAAGCCACTGGTGAGCGACGCCGCGATGTGAATGCGCACGCAATTGTCCAAGCCAGTCAGGTTCATCAGGGTCTCCTTGGCGATGTCGTACACGCCGAGTTGCACGGCCGACACGATCATGGCGCGCGCGACCGTCGGCGTCGCGCCGCGCGTGAGGCCGACCACGCCCTCGTCCCTGCCGATGCGCCAGAGCGCGTCGCCGACGTGGCGGTACTGCCTGCGCGCGGCCGGGGGCAGGGTGGCGTCGGCCTGCATGCGCACGAGCGACACCTCGACCGGGGTGGACGCCAGCGACGCCAGCCCGCCGGCCACCAGCCCGATGCCCAGCTTCTGCGCGGGCGTCAGCGCGCCCTCTGTCCGCGCGCGCAGCGTGTCGTACAGCCCCAGCCGCAGCGTCGTGTAGAACACCTGCCGCGTCAGCCCCGCCGACAGCCCCGAGTACAGCCCGCGCACCCCGCTCTTCTGCAACACACTTCGAAACGCGTGCGCCGGCCCCGTGTACAGCGGGTTGGGCGAGTTGGGTCCCGCCGTTTGCATGCGCACCTTGATCAGGTCCGCGGGGTGGATCGGTAACCACCCGATAACCCCCGCCAGCCCGCCCCGTACAAACGGCAGTACCACCGATTCCTTCTCCCTCGTGCGTCCGCCTGCCATGGTTGTCGTAGAGGCGTTGGTCAATGATCCCTGGGTGCGCGCTTGCTTGTTCTCGTGTGAGTGAGTTAGCTCGCTGGATCGGGCGATGCAGGCGCGGATCTGGTTTTAGATTCGCTGTAAGCAGCGGATCAATTCTAAATGCCACTCCTTCCATCTTGCGCCTTTCCTACGCCACATTTGCACTTGGTTTGCTTGTTTCTGCCAATTAGAAATCTCGTTGTATCTTAGCTTCCAGTTGCCGTCCGTACACAATATCCTGTTCATCTCGCCCGCAATGTCATCGAGTGGAAATTCCTTCCTTCCTCTTCTCGTTGCTTGATGACGATATGGAAGCACTAATTTATGTGGGCGTCATCCTCGAGAATTTTCCGTTGTAAAGTTACTGTACAGTACTGTAGGTGGGTCTCGATCGGATGACTCTGAGTACGACTGAACATACGAATAATTTAGCTACACGTCAGCATTCCCCTGTTCCTAGTTTCTGTGCCACCCTTCCTGTACGGCTGTCTGTTGGACAAGTCGTACAGTACAGTACTGTACAGTCATATGCAAGGTAGGTTAGTGCAATGGCAACGGGTACAGCCATGGGTTGAGAGTTGCACAGTATCTCAAAACAAATTTTTAGTGGCATGATCTGTTCTCTACACTGAGGGAGGACCATTTCGTGTATACGACTCGAAAGCGAACGTTATGCGAAAAAGATGAAAACTTCCTCCAGTAGTACTGAGGTACAGTAATGGATGATGGAATAGGTACGATGACGCATACATTCAATCGTGATACCAATAATTCTGTGCTGAACACGGTCGACGCCTATTCATTCGAATTCGACAGTCTTGTGCGTTCGCGCCCTGCTCGCAACAAGAGGTACAAGAATGCAAATCGAGAGTGAACCGAGATGGGACATGCGCATTCAGTGCTGCTCGAGAAGCATTTATGGGTTGAGAAACTGAAGGCGGCGTTCCAATACACATCGTCTGCAGGAGGGCACTTTTCTTCGAAACGCAGTTAATTTTCTGCATTAGCAGAAGAACACCTGCATATCGGATTATGCACAGATTTGGCGAATGTTCGAATTTCATATCGCACGCACATGATGCGTTTGACGGACAAGGGTGCGAATTGTCGAGTGTTGCAAGACTCTTCCCATCACGATATCTCAAGGTCACCTTACTCGTTGCGGGCTCAAGATGAAGAAGAGCAGCGATTTCTGTGTCGCACTCCATGTGAAGCCAAATCCTTCGATTGCTGCGCCAACTGGACTGTTGCGCAATTTGACAGGAGACATCTGAGATGATCAAGTTCATCAGGTGTCGTAATGAAAGTGGTGCGCACGTTGCTCGCTACATGGATTACTGAGAGTGCACGAGAGTCGAACTGGAACCTGAAATACCTATTGCGTGTTTTGAGCTCGACTTCAGTCAGATTATGGCAGACTGCGTATGCTTTACTTAGATGTCAACGAGAACTACAAAGAAAAGGTGCTAGTCTATCGTGAGTACAGTATCATCCGACTATCGCTCACTGCTGTTAGGCTATTTCATGATCGAATTGAGTTGCTCAGCCACTTTTTCGAGGAAGACCAATCTCTCCATCGACTCCTTCAACTCCGTTCCGCATTGGGCCAGTTCAGCCTGCAACCGCTCGTACTCGGCGAGCAGAGTTGCACGCTCTTCCTGGAGGACCGCAAGGCGTGCGCGGCTTAGCGAGTGCTGCGGATCAACCTTGTCCAGAGGGTCTAGTGCCGGGCGGATGTATAGGTAGTCCTTGAGCCCGCTGTTTGCTGCCTTCCGCACGCGGTCGGGGTTGGCGTACTGCGCGAGATTTAGCACCTTCTTGAGCTCCTGATACGTCGCCTTCTCATCCTCTTCTTCCAACAGCTTCCTGATGTATTTGACGATTGCTTTCTTGACGTCGTCACCGTGAGCACACGCATCTAGTAGAATCGTCGAGTACTGCGTCATTCCGTCGTTGTCGGGTGGAGTTAAACAACAAATTATGGTTACAATGACTATTTATGCAAACTACAGTACACAAGATGACATTGGGATTTTGCACTACGCGGTGGACTGGCGACATCGGCGCCGGACGCAACGGTGGATGTGGCGGCGTAGAGCCCTCTGCTTCCAACAAGGATGCGTTTATAACTGAGCGATGTCGGAGATTTGCAATACAGTACTGCATCATCGACACAGCCAGGCAGTCCCGATTGTGATATTAGTGTACTTCGGGAGATTGAAAATGTTTGACGAGAATTAGTCGAGTTTTAGATGTGCTTCATTTGTGAAGTATCTTTATTGAAGTAAAACATCAAGCTACATCGGTAAAATGAGCGTAGATCGGTGATTCCGAAACCCATGCCAGTTGCCAAATAACTCGACGATATTCGCATGCCACGAAAGCTACAGCACGTACGAACGGCCTTGATCGGCGCGGGATGGCGCGCAGGGACAAGTTTGGCTTGCACCAGGGGAATGTAGATCGTTACGGGCTCCACGTGTCCACGGTGCAAAATTCATAAAAAATCGTATCTGTATTACTTAGCACACAACGAGTACAACACGACCACCAGAGAATTGCAGAACCTAGCCACGCCAGGTCGACCCGCCGCACCCGTTGGACGCGCCACATGCCTAGGGCACGATGAGCGGGACGGCCGAGTTATCGCCGTTGTTCAGCTCATCGCGCCGCCGCGACTCGACGACGAGCTTCCAGCGCGAGAGCACGCGCCTGCGCAGCAACGTCGCGGATCAGGTGCAGCGCGACCTGCTGCCAGCGGGCCGTCTTCTCTCTGTGTTCCTCGTCCTCTGCGAGCTGGTCGCCGAAGCCCTGGTGCTCATCGCCTCGTGGGGGCAGCCCTGCGACCGCCCCCTCCGTTTCTGGGTCACGATTCTCGCCGCCCTGCAAACCGCCACGGTTGCGCTACACCTCCTCAACATCTGTGGCGACCGAAACCGCGATGCCTTCAGCCCACACCGTAACGGTCTCTCCGCTTCCGACCCCGACATGTACGATGGTCCGGCACCAGCTTCACGAACCGTGTTTGCGCGATTCCCGTTCTCCCTCGGTGTTATCACCCCATCTGCCACCTCCGCACGACCAGTTCGAATTGAACTTAATGTCGACAGTTCTTCTGCTAGAAGTAGTAGCAGTGCCAGTAGTGGGTCGATTGGTGTTGACGAACCTGCTGCGAGTGCCACAGTTGCGTTTTTGCCTGGTTCTCGAGATGACGATACCTCGGGGCGACCCGAGTTTATCGACCATTATGTGAGAACTGTGAACGCTCTGTATCTGGTTTGGTACATTATAGGAAGTGTGTGGGTTTCCGGAGGCGGCAGTTGCCACGCCAGTGCGCCGCATCTATACCGACTAGTCGTGGCACTAACCATTATCTACTACGCGTTATTGTTCTTGCCGCTGGCCTGCTTCTGTCTCATCGTATGCTGTCTCCCGCTATTCATTCTCGTGTACAGAATCATGCTGCCGTACGCCGAAAGAGAGCGGCGACGTGCACGTGCGGCGGACCCGAACCTCGTGCAGTCGTTGAACAGTGTGCCGTACTCTCCGACCACGTTTCACTCGCTGTCGGGCGACGACGACGCGTCGTGCGTGATTTGTTTGTGCGATTATGAACCGGGCGAACAGATATTGTTCTTGCCGTGCAAGCATCACTTCCATCGGAGCTGTATCCAGACGTGGTTGTCACTCGACAAGTCGTGTTGCCTTTGCAAACAAGACATCGACGCGAGAAACAGCAGTGATAGCGATGCGGTGTAGCGCACGCCCGTCGAGGAGCGTCCGCGCGTGCAATTCTGATTGAGCTCGCGAATGTTGATGCTGTGTGCGTGGATGTTTCCCGTCACCCCGGAACATGCGCCTTACACGCACAACTGGTGTACGTGTGCTTGTGACCTGGCTTGACTCTCACCTCGCCACCCTACACCCGAGTGCATCACATCTCACCCAAGTGTGTTGCACGCCTGTATTTGGTGGTCACCGCCCACGGTGCACCCTAGGAATTTTGTCCCTTCTCTTCACCCCCTCCCCTCTCGTTTCTCTCGCGCGCTCGCTTGCTCGCTCGCTCGCTTGTCTTTTTTAACGTCTCTTTACCCGATTTCATCCCCGTACGCGCCTACCGTGCCACTCGAGCTTTCTGGGAGCTTTGCCGCAAATGGCGTTCCGTATTAGTAAATGAAGTGCTCGGGATGAATCGTAGCATTCCTCTATCTTACATTTCTGACGCAGTGAGATTGCGCGTCTGTCGGCTTTTGGCGTTCTGTCGATTGTACTGTACTCTGCTCGCCAAGAGGAATCATTGGCAACTGCCTCGTAATGATACTAGTGCAGACGTTTTAACACTGGTGTTAGAGTAGTCGATGATACATTACTAGGATGGTTCTAATCGTGGGTCCATGTAATCCTTATTGTCGCGTAATACTTATCGTATCCTTTTCGATGGTGTTAGCCTTCGGAATGACATGCGAATTTTGGTGACATTGCTGCGCCTAATGCACGAGTATCGTCATTGTTTCGAGCAAATTAAACGCACTGCACAGGCCAGAACTCCGGCCCTCTTGAGCATGACGCGAAACGGATAAGATTTACGTCAATGCGCAGTAATGCCGACTCAGGGAGCCATAGTGTGGAATGATAGACGAAGATAGAACGAAGACTAGGTCACATGCTTCTATTTTTCTGACTGCCCATCCCAAAATTCACGTTACGAACTTGTTAGTTTACCGTGCACGCGCGTGCTTGACTCTATTTCGACTTAGAAGCGCCAGAGCGCCCGAAAGCATGAACCAGGTGACGGCGTACGTGACGTGAGTAGAGGGCGGGGTACGAAACGACAAAAAGTCGCTTTCCGAGCGAGGAAACGGCCATCCATTGCTCGGCAATGGCTTCGCCAATTCCACAAACGGCACATCGACGTCATTCACCACGTCAACGCCCACCGACTTCAACATCGCCTTGGTGTCGATGTAGAACCAGTCGTTCTTCGCTGGGTTGTTCTCCGGCATGAACCGATTCTTCTCATCCGCTCGCCTCACCACGCCCGATATCGTGACCGCGCTGCACTCGTCCGTGTCGCCATACTCCGCCAGCGGGCGCTGGTCTTCCATGAAGGATAGCGGCACCACCGCCGCGGTGCTGCGGCGCTCGCGGTCCACCAGGCGCACGGGCACCCAGCCGCGCAGCACGAGCGCGACGCGGCCCGCCTGCGTGCGCATGGGCGTGACGACGAGGAAGCCCGACGACCCGCCCCACTGCAGCGCGGCCTGCGGCAGCCCCGCGGGCGCGCTGCGCGGCCCCACCAGCATCTCGTGGCCGTGGTGCAACTCGCCGCGCAGCACGATGCGTCGGAAGTCGTGCTTTCCCGCGCCGTCCTCCAGAGCCTCCTCGTCGAGCGGCTCGAGCTGCAGCGTTTGCTCCCGCGCCGCTATCAATTCCTTCTTTCGCTCCAGCCGTTTCACCTGCCACACACCCAGCGAAAACGTCACCGCCACGGGAACCCCGAAAAATATCGCCGTGCTTGCCGCCGATCTCCCCCTCCCCCCACTACGCGCAGTGCTGTGCGCGCCGCGCAGCGGTGGGCGCCCCCATAGTCGCGCCCTTGTGCTCGCCGCGGCGCGATGCAACGCGCGTGTGGCGTTCATGAGGTACTGGGCACGGATGGAATGCTAAATTAAAAATAATTCTGCTCTCCATTTTTTGTGCCGCTTAAGGTCAGACCTCAGTTAAAACAAGTTTTCAGTGATCCCAACTTTTTGCGCGCACCCACGATGAGTGAAGTGAATACGTTTACAACGTACTAGAGTACAGTTATTACATTGCCGCCAAGGCTCGGAAACGAGCCGCACTAATCGTACATGTCGTAGAAAGGTTCACGAAACAGTTCGGGACCTTCGATGTGGAGCAAGTCGGTCTCGGTTCGGCGCGCGTCGCCCAGGTCGCTCCACGCCCTCATCTGGCGGACGATGTCCTCGTCTCGCTCACGCGCCAGCTTCTCCTTCAACTTGTCGTCTTCCTCCACACTGCCGAAGCGCTCGTACACGGCGAGCATGTTGAGCGGCGGCGCGGGCTCGCCGTGCACCTGCGCGACGCGCCGCGCCAGCGCGGGCGGCACGTTGATGAACGCCAGCTCGGGGTTGTGCATAGCCTCCGACAGCCCCGGCGGAAGCCCGTCCGGTGAGTCGTCGGTGATCTCCTCGCGCACGTACAGCACGCCGGTGAACCGCGCGGACCCGCACTGCGCGATTTCTGCGACGCGCGTGGCGAGCGTTTGTTCTGCGTCGCGTCAGAGTCAGTCGCTTCGCTGCCGCCTGCGTTTGCTCACGTACGTTTCAGCTGCTTGCGCAGCTCGGTCAGAACTGCGTCGCTCAGCTTGATGTTGCTGGGCGGCAATTTGTCGAGCAGCGGGTTCTTCGCGGTTCGTCGCTGCGCTTCATACTTCAGCTCCTCTTTCGGCACCACGTACGACCACGACTCGAGTAGCTCGGGATTCAGCTTGGCTTTCTTTCTCGTCCTCGACGTGGTCGTACGCTTCGTCGTGGTTTTCTTCGGCTTGGCTTTTTTCGTCGTCGCCGCTTTTCGCTTCGTCGGCTTCTCGCTCGCGGGCTGCTGCGCGCACATTTGCGGCGTTCCTGCACACCGATGACGCTGATTTAACGGCATGAACGTCACGAACGTGGCCATGGCGAAGGTTGTCGGCGACGAACGAGATGGCGTCGAGATCAATATGGACCTTGGCTCTACGTGGACACTATGGAACAGTTGGCAAAATAGGTCGTAGAAATTGGTTAGTTAGGTATCCGTGCTCAGCATGATTGGGGTTACGTCGAGCGAACAGCTTGCATATCGAAATTTATCAGCCGAAACAGAATCGAAAGATCATTCAAATTTACGTTCGTCTTCTGACATTTCTATAGGATGCGATCCGCGACCGGATCAGTGCTCAAGCTGAAATCCTGAATCAAAAACCTGCGAATCATTCAATGTAATGAATTCGAGAAACCGTCGACACCAAGTTCTAGTTCGACACAAGTGGTTCGGTGGAAGGCAAAGGGAAACGAGATCGCAGCTTGTTTTCGTGTTGATGTGATTGCAGGGTTCACGGTCATGAGCAAGCGAGTGATCTCCGACATCCAATAGAAGTTGCAATCCGTCCAGTAGTGCCATTGGCAGAATGAATGCGCGATGTATCGGGGACACGGGGATGGTTGTATACATTGAAATTCCGTAATTTAACCGCACACGTGCTGACACCCAAATTCGCGAGTTCCATTGATTCGGCTCGATTCAACCCTACACGGACAATCCCGACCACAGGCATTGTCATTAGCGCGCTGCATGACGCGTAAGCGCCCATCGCAAAAGACAGATTCCGCATCGAAGAAACGACCCGCCACGAGAGCCAACAGAAAAACACCTCCCAAAATGGTCTCCTCTACCGACGCGCCCCCGCCCGCCACCCCCGAGCACAACTACAACCTCATCCAGGTGCGCGACGAAGACGACGATAACTCCAACTTCAAGTACTTCTTCCAGCGCGACGGCTTTGGGCCCGTCAACCCCCTGCACGACATCCCGCTCTGGGCGGACAAGCAGAATGGCATCCTCAACATGATTGTCGAGATTCCCAAATGGACCAATGCGAAGCTGGAGTTGCACACCAAGGAACCGCTTGCTCCCATTGTTCAGGACATGAAGAAGGGAAAGAAGCGCTATGTGCACAACGTCTATCCGTACAAGGGTTACATTTGGAATTATGGTTGCTTCCCCCAAACTTGGGAGGATCCCAGTCATGTTCATATGGAAACCGGTGCGTTGGGTGATGGCGATCCTCTCGATGTCTGTGAGATTGGACGAAATGCTGCACAGGTTGGCGAGGTGATGCAAGTCAAAGTATTGGGTGTTTTGGGAATGATTGATGAAGGGGAAATGGATTGGAAGGTGTTGGTGGTGAATGTGAACGACCCACTGGCGAAGGAAGTCACCGATGTGGACGATTTGTATCGTGTGCTGCCTGGGTTGCTGCACGCCACGTTTTCGTGGTTCCGCACGTACAAGGTGCCGGACGGCAAGGCACTCAACGTCTTCGCGTTCCGTGAGCAAGTGCAGAGCAAGCAGTACGCGATGGAGGTCATCGAGGAGTGCAACGCGTCGTGGAAGAAGCTGGTGTACGGCAGCATCGTGGACAAGAACCACAACTGCCTGAACACGACGCTGAAGGAGTCCAAGTACTTCATCCCCATCGAGCAGGCCCGCGGCATCGTCGAGAAAGCCATCCAGGAGATGGAGGACTCCAAGTCGTCGAAAACCTCGGAGCAACCGAAGTTGGGTCGCTCCGGCTCCTGGCTCGACATGACCCACATCCCCCCGCCCGACTTCGGCAACTCCGAACAGGGAATCAAGAACGCGAAGCCGATGATTTCCATCAAGCGCTTCTGCACGCAGCTGCAGCGCAAGTTCCCCCACGGCTCGAACGATTTGTCCCTGCTTATCACTGAGCTGGGCGTCGCGTTCAAGTGCGTGCGTGCGCAGCTCTGCGATGCGCCCAATGCACCGTTCGACGTGCTGGCCAAGTTCGCCAACAGCCAGATTCACGCGTCGTTGGCGTCGAGTGGGCTGTGTTGTCTCATCTACAGCAGTATGCAGAACGCAATCATGGATTTGGAGCCGGGCACTGACGTCGGCAATTACATCGTCGTTTTCAATCCGCTCTGTGGTGTTCCGGGTGCGTCGCTAGGCTCTGTTTTCTCGGTGTACTATCGAAAGTCTGCGCCGGGCAAGGAGGGTGATACTGCGGACTTGCTGCAACGCCCTGGATACGAACAGGTCGCCGCAGGGTACTGTATGTACGGCTCGAGCACGTTCCTTGTGTTCTCCATGGGTTATGGCGTGCACATGTTCACTCTGGATTCCATTTCCGGGCATTTCGTGCTGGCCAAGCAGCACATTCACACCCCGCCCACGGGTCCCGTTTACTCGGTCGACACTTCGGTGTTGCCGAATGTCGTCGATGGCGTCCAAAAGTACATGGAGGAATTGGAGGCGCCCGACAGTGGCAAGCACTTCCGACACGTGAACAATCTTGTGGCCAACTTCCATAACGTCATTTCCAAGGGTGGCATCCTCATGCTACCCGGGCCGCAGAAGAAAGACTTGGCCAAATTCCTGACAGAGGCGGCACCGCTAGCGTTCGTTGCCCGTCAGGCTGGTGGTCGTGCGTCGGTTGGCAAGAGGCATGTGCTCGAACTGTCTGCATGGAGTTTAGAAATGAGTGTGCCATTGTTCGTTGGCTCTGCGCGCGACGTCGACCGTGTTGAGGAACTCGTTACAGGTCACGCCGTCGAAGAGAAGAATAAGGTCCACCCGGAGAAGATGCACTCCATCTGAGCTGTGAATGGTTGCATTGGAATTTCTGTTCCTCGCTACGTAAGATGATGTTTAATCTGAGCGTCTTCGTCGCGCACTCCACGTTTGAAGTGGACTTGCCGCAGCCGGGTTAGGGTAGTAGTGAGAGAGTATAATAAGGAATTCGGCGATTTTGTGATGTCTGAAACCGAAAATAGGATCCCGCGATAGTTCACGGAATAAAAGTCAGATTCGCCCATGTCTTGGTAATTCCCTATATAGGCGCATTACATCACGTTTCTGCACATTCCGCAGATAATGATCTCGACGTGTTCAAGCTCGCCATCGTTGTGAGAACTAACCGAAGTTGACCCGAACCTGAGGCGTTTTCCGAAATCATCGTCATGAACAATCTTCATTCTGCATTTGTTGGGGGTGCGGTGGCGCCGTTCAAACTAGGAGGTCGGTTGCCCACGAGTGAGAGACGCGCGACGAATGCGCGAGTCACGATGCAGGTCGTGAAGAAGAAGAAGACTGCCCCGGTGGTGTTCGCGACAGACATGAAAGGGAAGCCGGTGTGGAAAATGCGCTCGGCGAAGGAAGAAGATCTCGAGGCTACTGCGCCGTTGTTTTTGGAATCCTTACCAATGGAAATTATTGAGGAGTACATCGGAAAGGAGTACTCGCAATCACTACTGTGCGAGGGCACGGTGAAGGGCACGAAGGAGGGCGAGGGCTTCAAGCAACGTATCTTCGGCGCCGCGCTCGTATTCAAGGGGGAGCGTATTCGCGATTATACCGATCCGGAATGCGAGGACTGGGATACGTTTGGCGAGTTGATTAGTGTCAAGGTGCATGACGACATGCCCGATAAGGAGGCCGTGAAGAAAACGCTTACTTTGGGTGCGATGAAGAAACTGAAGACTGAGGGTGGGACCAGTATGCTCATGCTAGTGCCCCCGGAGAACCAGGCTTACATCAACGAACTGAAGGAGATGGGCTTCGAAAAAGGAGAAAAGAAAGACGAATGCATCGAAATGGTCGCGAATCTTTCCGCGCTGAACCCCGATCCGCAGCGAAAAGTCTATTAGTGTGGGAGGATTTAGAATGCTACGGCGCATTAGGCGATAATATTCTGTCTCGGTATCACCATTTGAATAAACCATCCCGCTTCGTTAACTCCTGCTGACCTGCGGTCGAATACGAATCCTTAGCTATCAATGTGAGTTTTGAAAGCCGATAACCAGTTGTTTATGATGAAGTGACGCATATTATCGCGCAGATGGAAACGTTTGGCTATCACTGAGCAGAGCGTATCGCGACTTAGGCCAGGTCTGTCGAACTTCCGATGCAAAAACCGTCAATGTTGAAAGGACTTCGTATTACTCAGCAGAGCGAGCCGCAATTTCGAGGCGGTCATGGTACGTGCCCAGGAGATCATCGTCACCCCAAGGGAATCTGGGGCTCCTCGTCGCACGCTTCAAATAATCATATGCCGGCGGTTTGTCGTGGTGCTCGTGCTCATTCATCGAAGTCAGAACACCAAATCCAATCACTGGCACACCGAACGCGAAAGTAATCATCTTCCATCGATGCGAGTCGGCTGTTCACACACTGTTAGCCAGTCAAGTTTGGGCGATATTTTCATGTCCACGTACCTGCGGCGTGTTCAATGGGATGAAACGCAGCTGGGTCGTTACCGAGCGGCAGCTTCGGTCCTTTCGTAGGGTTCTTATATATCGCTTCTGCGCCGCTCGAGAATCGACGTGTTACCGCGCGTGCAATGCGCATGCGACTCGCCATCGTGAGGTGTGTGGGTGAGTGAACAATCTTCCGAAGAAATGAATTGCATGACAAAAAAAGAAGTCAATCGTACAGTAACTGGAATTCATGAATTAACAGTTATTGGAAAAATATATTTCACACTAATACATTTTCGGGAGGTGGACAGAAGTGTACGACCATTACAGTAATTCATTCCACGAGACAGTGGTCGAGCAATATTCTTGTCTTGTTGCCACTGAACTAAAAGAAATTACACGGTTGAAGTACTAATTTCATGTAGCGTGCAGCAGACTACATTTTTGCATTGATGTGATAGTGCTTCATTGTTTAAATCAAAGAAACTATGTAAAATTGTGTCCCGCGTGTTAAAGAATTAAATACTTAAGCAATACATAAATTTCAGCCCGAAAGAAATCGATATGTCACGCAGAAAAGATAGATATTTTAGCTCGAACACAGCATTCCTCAATCAAATGCCATCCATCTACAAAACAATCGCTAGCTAAGACAAACCTGAGTTCGATTAAACTATGTGACGTGAAATCTGACTGTGATGCAATTCGTGCTCGATTTCGATTGAACCCAGGTGATGTGCAAAAGATAATTCACAATCGAAGCACTCATGAAAGAACCTCAAGTTATTCGAGGCGACAAAAAAATTTACCCTGACTCCAAGAAATTTGGTGCTGGATTAGTTAGAAACAATACCAGACTTAACTGTTCTTAAAAAACTCAGATTTTGCAATTTCCCGCATCGAACTACAAGAAACGACCCCTGGATGATAATTTAAGCAGAGTTTTTAATACTGCAAAACATCTGTAGGCAGCTTGACATCAAGTACTTGACAACGAAATCATTTACTTCATGGAACTTGCAGATTAACAATATTTCCTTGTTATGAGCCATCTACATACAAACGAGCTCGAATCACTGTAGATAGTACGGAATTTCGTTGATTTATTGCGCTAAATAGATACATGAAAAGGTTTTGACGTTTAAACATTTAATTATAGCTTCAATCTTGAGAAGCAATTTTCATTTCCCAGTATGTGTGACTAAAATACATCTGCTTTAATCGAATCATCAACTACAATTTTTTTCTTCAACAGATCGTGGTTTTTGGAGCGAATAACCCCGAGTCGCTCGTGTTTGTGCATATTAGGACGCTACCGCGAATCATACAGAATGCAATTCCATAATCAAAAAATGAATTTTCAATTGCAGTAATTGTAGTCTTATGTGACTCGTACAATGCATTGGAAGATTTGCAACCACCAATTCTCTAAATTCGGATAATCATAAAGCTCTGGTAATGAAAAAATTGGGATAGGTGACGGTTCTTCACCAGACGTTAGCGATACTATAAATTATATGGATCAATTTTGGTGCTGTATTATGCACTTATCTTGAATCAAGTGCTGGATCAAAAGTACATGAATCACAGAAATCATTGTTCAATCTGTAAGTCATCTACTTGATTCATTGAACCACAGCTCTGAGCTATTTATAAACCTAAATTCGTGAGATGTTCTACCAAATATACGGTAAAATTTTGATCGGTTCGTTTTTAAAATTTTTACAGCTGTATAATTGCATAAAAACAACAGCTAGATGTGTGGTCTAAAAATATTCTCCACTTAAAATTTCGTTGAACCAAGCTTCGGATGAAGATGCTGAAAAATTCTCTTAGCGCAACTTATGGCCGTTTTGAATTCTCTTTGTAGTGCAACCCGCGAGTAGAAAGACGCAAAACACACTAAACCCAGAAGAGAGGTCACCCACGAGGGTAAGAATCAACCAAGAGGGGAGCGTGAGACTGTAAACCACAACCCAACCAACACAACCACCTGTCAGTCAAAGTCTCCATTGATAATCCACTAAGCTATAACCTCAGTGTAGTTCGAATTATTAAGATTTGGCATAAGAATGTGTCATACAACACTTATACTGCCAGCATGCTAAAGACAAATAATCTGGATCAAAATAAAGTGCACAGACCGTTGCCTACGAACTTAGAAATTGCAAGCGAAGACGATCGAGATAACAGGCTGAAGAACTTTACTAATATCCCGGACTTGTGCTGACATATTATGGAAACTCAAAGCTGACGGTAACGGCATGTAGAGTTTATTTTTTTATCATTGGGCTTTTACTTCAATGCATTTAAGTAAGAAAGATCGAAAAGTATTGATACGACCACGAGTTTCACAAGAAAGCGTAAAGTTTGATCTATCTTGACCATACAATTTGTTTTTGTTGCATCAGTGCCATATTTCGAGCAAGTCTACTATTTTGCTTCTTTTGGGAGAAAAAGGCAGAACCCGAAAGTTATTAGCCCCATCCTCTGCTTTTTTATAATGTTTCTATTTATTTCTCCGTCACACTTTCACAGTACATAGTAGAGAATTCTGGACTGATTCGTTCATAACGAAATTGCCTTTACGATCATGTTCAATTCTTATGTTTTTCACCGATCTATAAGGATTTTGGAGATACTTGGCCTATGCGCCAGCGGACTGTTATTGATTCAATG
>JAAUYH010144639.1_pt1 | contig 30846 bp, 24 predicted proteins | sample 7278061 | NCBI WGS metagenome assembly JAAUYH01 (sample SAMN14350203, study PRJNA611818) | marine sediment metagenome | isolation source: surface marine sediment (0.6m) | place: French Polynesia: Moorea | collected 2018-08 | reverse complement strand
TCCCACCATTGCTGCAGCATGGCCAGGAACAAGGCAAGAATCAGCAGGCTGTGAACCCAGTAGGTCCGGACCTGGCCGCGCTCCCGGATCAGTCCGGCCACCCCGGTCAGCAGTTCAGCCAATCCCAGGCCGATGATGATGGACACCAGTACCATCAGGAATTCGAAGAGATTCATGCAGAGCCTCGTTTGGTGGGCGGGGACAGTTTAAACGGCATTGAGCCGGCAATGAGCTGATTGCTGGAAATGCCACTTCTTACCCGGTCACACCACCCCCCGGCGGGCGCTCCCGCCGGTGACTCAAATCCCCAATCCCTGGTTTTTCAGTGACCTGGGTCAGTCAGGTCATAAAAGACTTAAAAAAACGGCAAAGTGTCAAGAAAATGTGAAAACATATAAAAACAGATAAAAATAGACATAAACGATGTTAAATGATTAAATGCGCCCATGCTGCGCAAACCTATGTACACCGTTCACGAAGCCGCTGAGCTCCTCAAGGTCAAGGAGAGCACCTTGCGTTCCCTGATCAATGACAAGCAGCTGCGTGCCGTGAAAGTAGGCAAGGAATGGCGGATCGCGGAGGTTGATTTGACCGAGTTCCTCAATGAGCACGCCAATCGCGAGCCTCACCGCCAGGAAGGCTCAGATGTCAACGAATAACACGGAGAGGCCATGGGTCGTCTGCTGATACTTGCCATCGGATTGGCTGCGGCCTGGCTGGTCTGGTCGGGTCTGTTCAAGCCGCTCATCTTCGGCCTTGGGGCGTTATCCCTGGTGCTGGTGCTGTGGCTGGCGATCCGGATGAAAGTAACCCGATATGGTTCTTTCTCACTGGACCTTGCGCCTCGACTGCTGGGATTCTGGGCATGGCTGCTGAAAGAGATCGTCAAGTCCAACCTGACTGTGGCTCGAATCGTGCTGTCTCCCCGGATGAACATCTCGCCGCGCATGGTGACCGTCGAGCCGCCGACGCGAGGGCTGCAGGGTCAGGCGATTCTCGCTAACAGCATCACCTTGACCCCGGGCACGGTGACTGTTGATGCCCACGATGGGACATTCAAGGTCCATTGTCTGACCGAAGAGGGCGCTGCCGACATTGAACGCGGTGAGATGGCCCGGCGTATCCACAAAGCGGTGGGCGACCGATGATGTTTGCCGTGGGCGCTGCCGCCGTCACTATCACCATGATGCTGGCTCTGCTGCGAGCGCTGCTGGGGCCATCGGTTTATGACCGGGTACTGGCGGTGAACATGCTGGGGACCAAGACGGTGCTTCTGCTGGCGCTGACGGCTTTTGCCATGGGGCGGCCGGACTTCATCGACCTGGCCATTACCTACGCGCTGATCAACTTCATTGGCGTGATCGCGGTGCTGCAGTTCTTCTACAGCCGTGACCTGCGCAAGGCCGAGGAGCGAGCAGCCAAGTCCGCCCACGGCGGCGCCGTGGGACCCAGCCAGGCGGGTCCCCAATGAACTGGCTCGATTGGCTCACGGCGCTGATGGTCAGCGCTGGCGGTTTCTTTGTATTCGTGGGCGGTGTTGGCGCAGTCCGCATGCCCGATCTGTACACTCGCATGCACGCCACCAGCCTCACCGACACCCTCGGCAGCCTGCTGATCCTGGTGGGTCTCATGCTGCAATCCGGGTTCACCCTGATCACCCTGAAGATCGTGCTGGTCGCGGCCTTCCTGTTGGTGACCGGCCCCACCGCGGCTTACGCACTGGCCAACGCGGCTTTCCTTGGCGGACAACTTCCTGAAGGACTGCAGGACGGTGCGTCGGATGATGGGGAGACGCAGCCATGATCGAGCTGTTTGGCGTGTTCCTGCTGGCGCTGGCGGTGATCACCGCAATAGGCGTAGTTCAGGCTCGCAACCTGTTTGCCGGTGTCATGCTCATGGGGATCTTCAGCCTGCTCATGGCGGCAACATTTTTCCTGCTCGATGCCGCCGACGTGGCGCTGACCGAAGCAGCCGTGGGTGCCGGGATTTCTACGGTACTCATGCTGTCAGCCCTGGCGCTGTCGGGCGCGGAAGAAAAGGCACGCAGCCGCTCCAGGATTCTCGCCCTGATCGTGGTTACCGTGACCGCCGCGACGGTGATCTACGCTACGTTTGAAAAGCCGCGACTGGGTGACCCCAACGCGCCGGTGCAGCAGCACGTGGCGCCGTGGTACTTCGACATGACCCAGGAGGCTATCGAGATACCCAACGTGGTCACCGCGGTGCTCTCCAGCTTCCGGGGTTACGACACCCTGGGTGAGGTCATTGTGGTGTTCACCGCCGGAATCGGTGTGCTGTTCCTGATCGGCGCCGCCGCGCCCAAGGGCCGGGCCAGCCCGTCACAAGGGGATCTGCCCGTGGGCCTCAAACACCATCAGCCCATCCGGGTGGTGGGGAAATTGGCCATCCCGTTCATCCTTTTGTTTGCGTTTTATGTCCAGTTCCACGGCGAATACAGTCCGGGGGGAGGATTCCAGGCGGGGGCACTGTTTGCTGCCGCCATCATCCTCTACGGCATGTTGGAGGGTGAAGCAACCGCCCTGTCAATTATTCCCGCCCCGGTGCTGTTTGCCATGTCCGCGGGTGGCGCGCTTCTGTTCGGTGGCGTTGGGGTAGTGTGCATGCTGCTGGGCGGCAACTTCCTGCAGTACGATGTACTGCTGGCCGGCAGTCCAGTAGGGGCCCAGCAGATGGGCATCATCGCCATCGAGTTGGGGGTCGGCATCACGGTGGCGGGAACCCTGCTGTCGATTTTCTTCGCGTTTGCCACCCGGGATCAGTCATGAGCGAGATACTCGGGCTGTTCAACTACTGGGTGTTCGTGCTGCTCATGGTGATCGGCTTTTATGCGGTCATCGCCAAGCCCAACCTGATCAAGAAACTGCTGGGACTGTCTATTTTTCAGGCCGCAGTATTCCTGCTGTTCATCTCCATGGGCAAAGTGGACGGCGGCACCGCTCCTATCATCCAGAACGGCAACTGGGACGCTGTATTCTCCAATCCGCTGCCCCAGGTACTGATCCTCACGGCCATTGTGGTCGGGATTTCCACCCTGGCCCTGGGTCTGGCCATCGTGGTGCGCATCAAGGAAGCCTACGGCACCATCGAGGAGATTGACGCCATTGCCTCGGGGGAGGCGACCCAGCTGCAGCAGGATTCCGGGGAGTCAAAGCAATGAGCCTGGCGTCCCAGCTTCCGGCGCTGCAGGTTGCAGTGCCCATGTTGACCGCGCCGCTGGTGGCGCTGCTGCGGGATTCCCACCTGAGCTGGGCGGCGGCGTTTGCCGCCAGCGCCATGTCCTTTGTCCTGGCCATTGCCATCACCGGACAGGTGATCGGCGGCGAAACGCTGGTGTACCACATGGGTGGCTGGGCGCCGCCGTTTGGAATCTCGCTGTACATTGATGAACTCAGCGCCCTGCTGCTGCTCATCATCACCGGTGCGGCAACCCTGACCCTGCTGGCCGGACGAGGCAGCCTGGAAGAGCAGGTGGGCGAAGCGCGCATGCCGCTGTTCCTGGCGGCCTGGCTGCTGACCCTGGCGGGCCTGGCGGGCATCGTGGTCAGTGGCGACGCCTTCAACATTTTTGTCTTCATGGAGATTTCCTCCCTGGCCACCTACATCCTGGTCAGCGGGGGTCCCCAGCGCCGGGCGCTCACGGCGGTGTTCAAATACCTCATCACGGGAACCGTAGGCGCTACCTTCTACCTGATCGGCGTGGGCATGGTCTACATGATGACCGGCACCCTGAACATCGCCGACATGGAGGTCCGACTGGCCGAGGTCAGCGACCGCAATGTGGTTTACGTGGCGGCCGGATTTATCACCATCGGCCTGGCGCTGAAGGCGGCGATTTTTCCGCTGCACGCCTGGATGCCCAACGCCTACACTTTTGCGCCCCACATCGTCACGGCGTTCATTGCCGCATGTTCTACCAAGGTGTCGCTGTACGTGCTGCTGCGGCTGGACTTCTTCGTGTTCCAGAAAAACCTGGTGGATCACGAACTGCAGTTTGCCTACCTGCTGATGCCGCTGGCCGTCATCGGAATCCTTTACGGCTCCATCGCCGCCATCTTCGAACAGAATCTGAAGCGGATCCTGGCGTTTTCCTCGGTGGCCCAGATCGGCTACATCCTGTTGGGCGCCAGCCTGATTTCCGTGGCGGGATTCACCGCTGCCGTGCTGCATTTCTTCAACCACGCCCTGGCCAAGACGGCGCTGTTCCTGGCCGTGGCCTGCCTGGGCCTGCAGTTCGCCAAAATGCGCCTGGAGGACCTCCGGGGTGTCGGCCGCAGCATGCCGTGGACCCTGGCGGCCTTCGCCGGTGCGGGTCTCAGCCTGATCGGCGTTCCCGGCACCGCCGGGTTCGTCAGCAAGTGGGCCTTGATTGGTGCGGCCATGGAAAAGGGGGCGCCGGGCGCTGCCCTGGTGGCGCTGATCCTGTTCAGCTCGCTGCTGGCCGTGGTCTACGTGTGGCGGATCGTGGAGGTGACCTGGTTCGGTCACGGCGGCGAGCAGGCCAAGGCAGCAGGCGGCGGCCCGATTACCGAAGCGCCGCTGTGGATTCTCACCATGACCTGGGTGGCAGTGCTGGCCAATTTCTGGTTCGGGTTTGATTCCTCCCTGCCCATGCAGCTGGCGTCTTCCTCGGCCGAGGAATTTCTGAGGCATCAGCCATGACAGCAGAAACCACCATTCTGCTGTCCCTGCTGATTCCGGCGCTGGGCGCCGTGGGCATCGCCGTATCCAGCCGCTGGCCCAACGTCCGCGAGTCGGTGACCCTGGTGACCGCGGGCCTGCTGATGATCAATGTCTGGAGCCTGATCCCCGGCATCATGGACGGCGGCCGGCCCTTCGTGTCCCTGTTCGAGTTCCTGCCCGGCGTGGCCATTGCGTTCCGGGTTGAACCCCTGGGCATGCTGTTTGCCGCCCTGGCGTCCGGCCTGTGGATCGTCAACTCCATCTACTCCATTGGCTACATGCGCGGCAACAAGGAAAAGCACCAGACCCGCTTCTACATCTGCTTTGCCATTGCGCTCAGCGCCGCCATGGGCATCGCGTTTGCGGACAACCTGCTGACCCTGTTTCTGTTTTACGAGATCCTGACCCTGTCCACCTACCCGCTGGTGTCCCACAAGGGGGATCAGCCCACGGTGCGGTCGGCCCGGACCTATATCGGTATTCTGCTGGGAACCTCCATTGGCCTGCTGCTGCCGGCCATCCTGTGGACCCTGTCTGCCGCCGGCACCCTGACCTTTACCGAGGGCGGCATCCTGGCCGGCAAGCTCAGCGGGCCCGAAGTGGGACTGCTGCTGGGTCTGTTTGCCTTTGGCGTCGGCAAGGCGGCCTTGATGCCGGTGCACAAGTGGCTGCCCGCGGCCATGGTGGCGCCGACCCCGGTCAGCGCGCTGCTGCACGCGGTGGCGGTGGTGAAGGCCGGCGTGTTCTCCATTACAAAGATCATCGTCTACATCTTCGGCATCGACTTCCTGGACGCTGAGCCCAGCGCCGCCTGGCTGCCGCTGGTGGCGGCCTTCACCGTGGTGGCTGCCAGTATCGTCGCCCTGCGCCAGACCAACCTGAAGCGGCTGCTGGCCTACTCCACCATCAGTCAGCTGTCTTACATCGTGCTGGCCGCCGCAGTGCTGAAGCCGCTGTCGGAAATCGGCGCGGCCATCCACATGGTGACCCACGCCTTTGGCAAGATCACCCTGTTCTTCGCCGCCGGCGCTATTTACGTGGCGTCCAAGAAAACCGAGCTGCACCAGCTGCACGGCATTGCCCATCGCATGCCCTGGACCATGGCGGCCTTTACCATAGGCGCCCTGAGCATGATTGGGGTTCCGCCCACGGCGGGTTTTGTCTCCAAGTGGTACATCCTCGGCGGTGCCCTGGAAGCGCAGAACTACGTGGCCATTTTCACCCTGGTGGCCAGTACCGCGCTGAACGCGGCATATTTCCTGCCCATCATCTACCGCGCCTGGGTGGCACCGGAGAGGCCACTGCCGGAGTCTTCGCCCTATCGCAATCACGGAGAAGCGCCCTGGCCCATGGTGGTGGCGCTGACCACCACCGCGGCGCTGACGCTGATCTTTTTCATCTACAACCAGCCGGTGCTGGACCTCGAAGCCCAACTGGTAGGACGCAATCCATGAGAGCACATGACAATCACTGGCTGACCCGGCCCTCTACCGTGCGCATCCTGTGGATTGTGTTCAGCATAATCCTCGGCATTACCGTGGCCCTCCAGTTCCTGGTGCCGGTCAAAGGGGCGTTTGCCATCGAGAAGACCTTTGGGTTCGGCGCCTGGTATGGATTTCTGGCCTGCGTGTTGATGGTGCTGGTGGCCAAGGTGCTCGGCTGGTTGCTGAAACGGCCGGAAGACTACTACCAGTCCGAGCCTTCGGCACAGGAGTCAGCTGATGAACATTGAGATGCTGCCCCCCGCCCTGATCATGCTGGCCGGGGCTGTCGCCATCCTGCTGACCCGGCCGGGCATGGTGCGCAACGCCATCGTGCTGGTGGCACCGCTGCTGACGCTTTGGGCGGTGTGGCTGGTGCCCGACGGCATTTCCTCCACCGCCTACTACCTGGATTACACCATCGAGCTGGTTGAGGGCAGCCCGGTGAGGCGACTGTTCGCCACCATCTTTGCCATCATGGCTTTTGTCGGTGGACTGTATGCGTTCCGCACCGCGCGACGATTCGAACTGGCGGCCGCCTTTGCCTACGGCGCTGGCGCCATCGGCGTGGCTTTTGCCGGCGACCTGATCACCCTGTTCCTGTTCTGGGAGGTGATGGCGCTGTTCTCCACCGTTGTGGTGTGGTGCGGCGGAACCGAGAAGTCCAAGGCAGCCGGTATTCGCTACGCGGTGATCCACCTGCTCGGTGGCGTGATCCTGAAAGTGGGCATCGAGGGAGTCATGGTCAACACCGGCTCGGTAGACATCACCGCCATGTCGGTCACCGACTTCAGCTCGGCCATGATCCTGATCGGTATCCTGATCAACGCCGCCGCCCCGCCGCTGTCGGCCTGGTTGGCTGACGCCTACCCGGAGTCCAGCCCGACCGGGTCCGTGTTCCTGTCGGCGTTTACCACCAAGACCGCGGTGCTGGCCCTGATCCTGCTGTTCCCCGGCGAGTCCATTCTGATCTGGGTTGGGCTGTACATGATCTTTTACGGGATTATCTACGCGCTGCTGGAAAACGATGCGCGGCGCATTCTGGCCTACTCCATCGTCAACCAGGTGGGTTTCATGGTGGTGGCCGTGGGCATTGGCACCGAGACCGCCATCAACGGCGCCTCGGCCCACGCATTTGCCCACATCATCTACAAGGCGCTGCTGTTCATGAGCGCCGGCGTGGTGGTTTACCGGACGGGCTTGAGCCGCTGCAGTGACCTGGGTGGACTGTTCCGCACCATGCCGCTGACCACGGTTTGCGGCATCATCGGCGCCCTGGCCATTTCCAGCTTCCCGCTGACCTCGGGTTTCACCACCAAGACGCTGATTTCCGAAGCTGCCGGTGCCCAGGGCCTGGTCTGGGTCTACTTCCTGCTGGCGGCAGCCTCGGCGGGCGTGTTCCTGCACGCCGGGATCAAGTTTCCGTGGTTCGTGTTCTTCCAGAAGGACTCCGGCCTGCGGCCCAAGGACGCCCCCTGGAACATGGGCGCGGCCATGGTGATCTTTGCCTTCGCCTGTATCCTGCTGGGGGTCTACCCGCAGCTGCTGTACCAGTACCTGCCGTATCCCGAGGACGCTGATTTCTACAAGCCGGGCAAGGTGTTGTTCTACCTGCAGCTGCTGCTGTTCTCGGGACTGGCGTTCTTCCTGATGCTGCCCCTGATGAAGCGTACCCTGACCCTGAGCCTGGATACGGACTGGATCTACCGGCGCATGTTCTTCAACGCCGCCAAGGTGGGCGCCCGCGCCCTGGCGGATATCCGCGACCGCGCGGCCAATGACCTGAACGCCGCCAGCGGGTGGCTGTCCGGGTGGCTGTCAGCCAACTGGAAAACCGACGGTCCGTTCACCCGATCCTGGCCCATCAGCGCCACCGCTCTGTGGATCGCGGCGCTGCTGTCGGTGTACGTGTTCGTTTACTACCTGTAACGTGCTGATCCGGGCACGCAAAAGAAACAAGAAATACCGAGGTATTTGAGATGGCCGAACGCAGCAACGCACAATCCCTGATCGGTATCGTGATTGCGGTGACCCTGGGTGCTCTGGTGGCCTGGGCCGGCAGCGATGGCGGTGATCGCTACGGCGCCATCCCCGTATTCCTGCTCTGCGGCGCGCTGGCGTACGGCGTGAACTGGCTGGTGTTTATCCCGTCCGCCCTTGCGAAAACCGAGCACTATTACGACCTGACCGGCGGCCTGACCTACATCACCGTCATCATCGCTGCCGTGCTCATGTCCAGCGAGCTCGACCAACGGTCCATGCTGGTGGCCGGCATGGTCATGGTCTGGGCTCTGCGACTGTCCACCTTCCTGTTTCTGCGCATCTCGAAATCGGGCAAGGACTCGCGCTTCGACGCCATCAAGACCCGGCCCATCCGTTTTCTCATGGCCTGGACCCTGCAGGGTCTCTGGGTGCTGCTGACCGCGGCGGCGGCCCTGGCCGTCATCACTGGCGGCAATCGTGAACCGCTGGGTGTCATCGGCACGGTGGGCATAGTCGTCTGGGCTGCCGGGATGCTGATCGAGATTATCTCAGACCGTCAGAAGTCCGCTTTCAGGGCTGATCCGGCCAACCAGGGCAAATTCATCAACGTCGGCCTGTGGGCCTGGTCACGCCACCCCAACTACTTCGGTGAGATCGTGCTGTGGATTGGCATGGCCATTATTGCCATTCCGGTATTGTCCGGCTGGCAATGGGTGACTTTGATCTCCCCGATCTTTGTCACCCTGCTGCTGACCAAGGTCAGCGGCGTCCCCCTGCTGGAAGACGCCGCCGATAAGCGCTGGGGTGGCCAGGAAGACTACGAGGCCTACAAGCGCAATACGCCGGTACTGTTGCTGAAGCCGCCGAGGAAGGCTTGAGGCTCACTCCTCGAAACCGTTACCGAAGATCACTCCGCAATCTACGCCGTCGCCCAGTCCGGGCACCGGCTCGATGCCGTTGCAGGGGTCACACACGTCGCCGATGCCGTCGAAATCCGTGTCCAGCTGATCGGCATTGGCATCCACGGGGCAGTTGTCCAGGGAGTCCGGTTGGGAATCCCCGTCGAAGTCCGGGATTGGGTCAGGCGGTTCAAAGCCTGCATCGGGATCGGTCCATGGCAGGTCACCACCCGCAACCAACTCGGCGGACAGGTTGAACTGCACCGTGGGCATGCCCTTGTTGGGATTCGGGTCAAACCCCGCTGGCAATCTCAGGTTGACCGTGTAGCTGCGGGAGCAGTCCGGCTTGAACCACAGCCCGCGACCCATGCTGCCTGGCATGGATCCGGGGCGGTCGGTTTGATTCATGACGGCGATCCTGGCGCCGCGCTGATCGGACACGCTGACCTCTATCTCCGGCGGCAGGTTTTCGGCGAACAGCTGGATGCGCTGACCCGGGGACGGGACGTCGCCGTCACCATCACCGCAAGCGTCCAGCTGAATCTGGATGATGTTGTCATGGTCATCATTGCCGAATCCGCTGACGATGGTCGCCGTGGGCAGCTCGGTCCCGGGTGCCAGGATGTCAAGTGCCGGGTTGTAGTTTCGGCCACCGAATCCCAGGCTGACATTGTCGAATGCCACCGGGTCGCAGGCGTCAGGAATGCCGTCGTTGTCGCTGTCCGGTTTGGCCGGTTCCGGCGGCAGGCCCAGCCGCGGGTAGCCGGGCGTATAGGCGTTGGGGTTGTCCGGCGTGTCCGGGCAGGTGTCGCAGGCGTCACCCAGGCCGTCCATGTCGGTGTCGACCTGGTCGGCATTGTCTACGAACGGACAGTTGTCATCGGCAAAGTACACACCATCGCCGTCATGGTCCGGATCGCAGGCGTCACCATTGCCATCCATGTTGCCGTCGAGCTGGTCCGGATTAGGGTCGAAATCGCAATTGTCCGGCCCGTTTGAAATGCCGTCGCCGTCCACGTCGCCGTCACAGGGGTCGCCGATGCCGTCATTGTCGAGATCGGCGACGGAGCCACCGGGGCAGGGAGAGAAAAATCCCGGACAGGTGTCCACCTGGTCTGGGCAGAAATCACCGTCGCTGTCGGTGTCGGTGTCACAGAGATCGCCGATCTGATCTCCGTCGAAATCGAACTGCAGCGGATTGGGCGTGAACGGGCAATTGTCGGCGCTGTCCAGGATACCGTCGTTGTCGCTGTCCTCGGCATCGTCGGCGACGCCATCACAATCCTGGTCTCCGATGCCAACCTCAACCGCGGCCCAGGCGTTTTGCACCACGCAAACATCCGCTGCCGTGAAGCCGTATTGGTTCTGCTGCTGGAAGAATGTCGCCCAGAAGACGCTGCTGTCGCGCGCATCCTGGAAGTCGGACCAAGGCTGCAGGTAGCGCATGGTGCTGTAGGCGACCCAGCCCATCTTGACCCGGCCGATGCCGTTACCCACGTTAATGCCGTTGAAGTTACCACCCTCGGACATCAGGTAATGGGCCTTGTTCGGGATGCCGCTGTTGAAGTGAACGGCGCCATTGTCACCGGTAAAATTGCACTGCGAGTCGTCCGTACACAGCAGGGACATCTTGTCCGGTTGTCCACAGGTGCCGCTGCCGCAAACTCCGTTCAGCGGGTCCGCCAGGTTTCGTATGGCGCCAAGGCCGCTGGTGCGGTCCTCGGCCAGAAGCCAGTCAAAGTCATCGGCCAGCACGCCCATGACGTCAGAGTAGCTTTCGTTCAGGGCGCCGGACTTGAACTGGTAAATCAGGTTCGAGGTGTAATCGATGACCGCGTGGGTAAGTTCATGCACTGCGATATCAAAGCTCACCCAGCCCTGTGCCGACTGGAAGCCGCAGCCCGGCGTGTAAGCGGCGTTGTTGGTGGTTGAGTTGAACATGGTGTTGACCAGCCCACCGACGTTGTCATACGACAGGCGTCCAAAACTTTCGCGGTAGAAATCGAGGGAGTCCAGGTAATGGCGGCGTTGCCAGTGCGCTTCGGAATTGGCCGGATAACCCGGCCCGACGCCTGACTCATCACCGGCGAGATCCAGCGCGAACGTGACGCACCCATAGCCCGAAAGCCAGGTATCACTCCACTGCAGAATGTTATTGCCGTCCCAGAGATCCAGCTGGTTGAAGTCAATGGCCTGTTCAAACTCCATGGCGTGACTGAACACCGCCAGATTGCTGTGGGCATCTACCAATACCTGGTTCAGGCCGCCATCGACCACGGTTACCGCCCAGACCAGCGTCGAGTCCCGGCCGCCGCGGTTGATGCTCCGGTCAAACACCATCAGCCGGGTGTCGGATACCCGCGCCCCGGGCCGCCCCAGGAACGATCGCGCGGCCTCGGCCGCTTCCTCCGGTGTGTAGTCCGGCTGGGTATTGAGAGGCACTGGCGGCAGCAGTGAGCCCATACTCATTCGCACCATGGGCATGCCGTCATTGTCGTCCACCAGCACCGCAAGCCGGGAACCAAATACCGGCAGCCCGCCCAGGGTCTGGTAAAAGGTCACGACGTTGCTGTCGAATTCCTGGTATACCGAGGCCACCTGCAGTTCAGACAGCGCAACGCTTTCCGGGTCACGTCCGCCGGCAGGCATGATCTGCTGGAACAGTCCCGGGTAGGTTTCCACCAGGGCTCGTGCCGCGGCGATGGGATCCGGCGACGATGCCGGGAGGTCAAATCGCAGGGCGCGTGGAAAGCTGCCGCCAAAGTTGACGTGGACGTCGCTGTCCGAGTCCTCGCGCAGTTGCTCCAGGTCGGCAAAAGTGGGGTCTTCGTACTGGGTCCACTCCCCGCCGACTTTCGCCAGGTAGGCATCCACCCCGCCGGCATTGGCGGGCTGCAAAGATCCCGGCGTGGTGGGAAATGCTTCAAACCCACCGGCCTGTGCCGCACCGGCTGTGTAAAGATTGCCGGCACCGTCAAAAGCAATGCCGGTGGGATCTTCAGCCAGGCCCGCACCACCGCCCAGGAAGCTGGAAAAATCCAGCCGGGCGCCGTCCGGGGTGAACACTGCCAGGAAGGCATCGGTGCTGTTGGTTCGCTGGGCCTGGAACGGGTCCACCATGGGAAAGTCAGACGATTCGGTGGTCCCGGTCACGCCGACACGGCTCTGGAAGTCCACGGACAGGTCCTTCACGGTGTCGATGAAGCTGCCGCCCAAAAGAGTGCCCCAGACCAGGTGGCCCGTGGCATCGTACTTGACCACGAACGCATCGGTGATATCGGACTTGGTTTCTTTGAAGGCGCCGGGCGTGGTGGGGAAATCGGTGGAGGTGGTGGTGCCGCCCACGTAGATGTTTCCGAGGGCATCCAGAGCGATGCCGCCGTCGCCTGCGCCCGGGTTCTCCTCTCGGTTGCCATCCAGAAAGGTCGAAAACAGCAGCGAGTCTTCCCCGGTTGCGTTGGTGTCGAACCTGGCCACGAACGCGGCTCGGCCGACGCCGGTGGATTGTTCCGCGTTCTTGACCGGAAACAGGGTCAAATTGACGTTGGTGGACTGGGTCATTCCGGTGATCACCGCGGTGCCGTCGCTGGCAGCGGCGATGCTGTCGCCGGTGTCGGTGTTGGAGCCGCCCAGGTAGGAAGAATACCTGAGCGAACTGGTGCCGACCGGCGCGTCAGGATCCAGTCTCGCAATGAACACCTCGGTGCCTCCCGCCTGGCCGCTCTGGTAACCGTTGACGATGGGAAAGCTGGCGGTATTGGCGCGCCCGGTGACAAACAGCTCGTCGTTCTGGCCAACGTCGATTCCCCCCGGTCCCGTGCCGTTGAAGCCAGACAGGAAGGTGGAGTAGCCCAGGTCGGATCCATCGTCGGCCAGCAGGGCCACGAATACATGCTCGCCATTGCCGACGCTGTCCTGGACGGCGTTGTCGGAGGTCCACAGGTCGGACTGGGGCCCGGCGGCGCCGATGATAGCCGCCTGCCCGATGGAGTCCACCGAGATGCCAAAGCCTCGCAGGCCGGTGTTTGCGCCGATATAAGTGGACCACAGCAGGGTTGAGCCATCCGGACTGACCTTGGCCACGAAAGCGTTTTGCCCTGCACCGACAAGGCTTTGCTGGTAAGCGCCGGAAGTGACCGGGAAGTCCAGGGAGTCCGTCCAGCCCACCACGTAGGCGTTACCGTCCGAATCGACATACAGATCCTCGGCGTAATCCGACCGGGTGCCACCCAGGAAGGTGGAGTAAGCCAGCGGCGGATCGATGGTGAGTGCACGACTGGCGTCATACCGGCCAATGTCAAAGCGCACCGTGTTGTCGGCCAGCAGGCGGTAGGAGACCGGGACAATCTGGTCCTTGCTGCCCTGGTAAGCGAACGGTGCCGGCTGGGTGACCGTGCCAGCAGGGGTGGTGATCGCCAAAGCGCCGTCTTCCAGGACCTCCAGTCGGTCGGCGCCGTGGAACCTCACGGCAATGATCGAGGGATCCACCCCGGGCTCCACCACGAAGTCATACTCCAGCATGCGCATGGATTCGTAGAAGACCAGGTCAATTCCCGGATAGGCGGCGGCATAACGCACCTGCCGATAGTGGGGAACCCTGGTGGCCCAGTCGCTCTTTTCGGGACCCTGGAGGTAGTGACTGACGGATTGCAGGGCGCCCTCGCCGCTGCCTCGCACGGAGTGGTCCATGCCGACGATTTCCCAGCGCAGGATAGCCGGCGGGGCGCCGGATTCCAGGGGTTCCAGGTGGGCGGTGGCGCCACCGGGGTGCAGTGCCAGGTCGTAGGCGCCATGGCGGAAGACAAAATCGATGGATTCATCCACCTGCCCGAGGTTGGCTTCAAAACTGAGCGGGAGCTGCACGGCCGTAGCGCTGGCCTGGGGGGTGCCAAAAAGCCCTATCAGCGCCCAGAACAAGAGGCCTCTGGTCGTTTTTCCGGTGTAAACCTGGTCCATCTGCGTACCCGCTTCGGTGAGAAGTGTCTAATTCGGGTAACGCGCGGGGGCGCGGCAACCGAACAAATCGGCACCAAACAGGCGTGGCCGGACGAGGCGGCCGGGACCGAATGTGGTCGCAAGACTCAGGCCAGCGCGGAACGGGTATCGATCTTGATGGGCTGACGGTCGAAGGAGAACAGGTCCATGCCCACCTCGGGGTCATAGTCGCTGGCATTGCCGGTGATGGCGGCGGCCAGCATGCCGCCCACTGCCGGCGCCAGCTTGAAGCCGTGGCCGCTGAAGCCGTTGGCGGCCCACAGACCATCCACCGGCGTTGGCCCCAGGATCGGGTGCTGGTCCGCACGGTTGACGGTGTAGAGGCCGCAATAGCCCCGGATGCGGCTGGAATAGGACAGGGTGGGCAGGCGATGGTGCAGCAGGTGCAGCTTGACCATTTCGAATTCGTGGTCGGTCTCGGTCTGGAACTGGTCCGGATCCGACACCACTTCCTCTTCGTCTTCCTCCAGCACCGAGCCCACCAGCAGCTGGGCGCCGCGGTTCTGGGTTCTGAAGTAAATGCCCCCGCCCATGTCCGCGGTGATGGGGATGTGACCCTCGAGCTCCGGCGGCCGGTCCCGGTAGACAATCTGGATGCGCACGGGGTCGAGCGGCCAGCCAATGTCCAGTTCCACGGACTGGTACAGGCCCATGCACCAGGGTCCGGCGGCGTTGACCACCAGCGGCGCGGATATCTCATCGCCGCTGGCAAGTTTCACCCCGGAGACTTTTCCGCCCCCCAGGCTGACTGAGTCCACCGCTGCCCGGAAGCGAACGTCCACACCGGCCGCACGGCTGGCATTCAGCAGGTCCTGGGTGGCCAGCACCGGGTCAACGTAGCCGCCGTCAACTTCGAACAGGTTGCGACCGTTATCATTGCACTCATGCTCCTGCCCGGTCTCGGTGTCGGGGGTGATGGTGCAATTGTTCAGGGCCGGAAACCGTTCTGCCATGCCCTGGGAATCCAGTACCTCGGTGGCAATGCCGATCTGGTTCATGCGCTCGTGTTCCTGGTCGGCCCAGGTGGCGTCGTCCCCTGGCATCCACAGCACACCCTCGTTGTGAAACTCTGCGGCGGGGTCACTGAGGCGAGTGAAGTCCTGCCAGTTTCGATAAGCGTTGATGCCATCCCGGGCCAGCAGCACCATGTCGTCCAGGGTGTAGCGGTGGCGGCAAATGGCTGAGGATGCACCGGTTGAGCCTTCGCCGATGCCGGCGCCTTTTTCCAGCACGGTGATCTTGAGACCAGAACGCCGCGCCAGCTGCCAGGCAATTGACAGCCCGATAATACCGGCGCCTACGATGACGATATCGCGATTTTCCATTTCTGCTGTCGCTTTGTGATTCCCTGTCAAAACCCTCGCCGACTACCCTACCGGAGAAGCAGCGGGTCTGTCGCCTGGTCTGCGCCTCAATCAGCGAGCAGGTCAAATCTTCTCAACAGTGCATCCGGATCAGGCTCTCGCCCGCGGAATTCCCGATAGGCCTCTGCGATGGGCCGGGTGTGCCCGATGTCCAGGATCTGTTGCCGGTACTTCAGCGCCGTGTCCCGGTCGTAAAATCCACCCGGGGATTCCAGGAATGCGTCTGCAATATCGGCGGCAATGACGTCGGACCAGAGATAGGTGTACACGCCAGCGCCGTACTGGGGCGAGAAGGTATGGAACGCATGGGGAACGTACAGGATCAGGTCCACTGCCTGGGGCATGCCGAGTTCGGCAATGACCTCCCGCTCAACCGCCTCGGCGTCAATCTCGCGTCCGTCTGCCAGCAGGTGCAGCCGCATATCGACCAGGGCGCCCCCCAGGAAGCTCAGGGTTGCGCTGAATACCCGGTCTTGCTTTAGCGAAGCCCGCAAGCGGGCGCGGAGGTCCTCGGGCATGGGCTCACCGGTTTCGTGATGCAGCGCGAAGCGGTCCAGCACTTCGTCGGTCATGAACCAGCGCTCGTGCAGCAGTGACGGGACCTCGATGAAATCCCACGGCACCTGCAGCACACCCAGGGAGGGATAGCGCGCTGCGTTGGACAGGGTCTGCAGGGTGTGGCCAAACTCGTGAAAAATCACGTTGGCCCGTTCATAGGGCACCAGCACCGGCCCACCGTCAGCCGGCTTCTGGGCAGCAGAGTGCAGCACCACCAGCGGGATCTTTCGGCCGCGAAAGTTCTCCGCAGAGCGGTACTGGGCGGCCCAGGATGCGGGCCCCTTGCCCTCCCGGGAGAACAGGTCCATCCAGATCACCCCGGTAACCTGGCCCTCCCGTGAAACTTCGAACACGCGAATGTCCGGAGAAACCGTGGCCACATTGTCCAGCTCGCGGAACTGGAAATCATAAACCTCGCCCGCCACCCAGATCATGCCGTCCACGATGTTGCCCAGCTCGAAGTAGGGCAGCACCTCGGCCGAGTTGAAGCTGAACTTCTGCTGTTTGAGCTTTTCCGCGTAGTGCAAACGATCCCAGGGCTGAAGCTGGAAATCCGCGCCCTCGGCGTCGGCAATGGCCTGCATCTCTGCCAATTCGCTGAGGGTGGGCCCCATCAGGCTGTCCCAGGTGCGCATCATGAGATCCGTGGCCGCTTCAGGCGTACCGGCCATACGCGCTGACGTCTGATAGTGGGCGAAACTGGGGTAACCCAGCAGCCTGGCTTTCTCGCCGCGCAGCTTGAGGATTTCGGTCATCACCGGGGCGTTGTCGAACTCACCGTCATTGCCACCACGTGTGGCCCACAGTCGCCACACCCGCTCGCGCAGGGATCGGTCATGGGCATGGGTCAACAGCGGCCAGACTGTCGGCCGCGAGATTGGAATGGCCCACTTGTCAGGCTCGTCTCGAGCCTCGGCCGCTGCCTTGGCGGCGCTGACTTGCGCGGAAGGTAATCCGGCCAGCGCCTCCTCGCTGTCCACGAATTCCACCAGACGTGCTTCATCGCTGCGGGAGTTCTGGTTGAAGCGGGTCCTGGCCGTGGCCAGGTCGGCGTTGAGCCTGGCCAGCTCCGCTTTTTCCTGTTCATCGAGGCTGGCGCCCTGGCGAACCATGTTCTGGTATACCACCTCCACCAGCCGCCTGGACTCCGCGTCCGGAGCAGACTCCGGCAATCCCGCATGGACCGCCTCGACGCGGGCAAACAACGCGCCGTTGTGGGCGATTTCGTCTGCCAGCCTGGCGGTCTGGGGAGCAATACGGCTGGCTACGGCAGCAATCTCTGGAGTGCTGGCCGTGCTGGTGAAAATATTGAACAGCTGCTGGATCCGGTCCAGAGCCAGTCCGCTGGATTCCAGCGCCAGCACCGTGTTTTCGAAGGTGGCGGGCTCGGTGTTCTCGGTGATGCGCTGGATCTCCGTTCGCTTGTCGGCAATGGCTCTTCCGAAAGCATCTTCCATGTTTTCAGGTGTCGCCAGCTGCACCGGCGGAAACCCGCCGTGGGGCCCGGGCCATTGGGTGGTCAAGGCCTGGTACTGGTCCGGGGTCTGGGCTGCGTAGATTTCGAGCATGGCGTCCACCACGAACTGTGGATCCTCGTACACGAAGTTATGGCCGGTTCCTGGCGGGGCGACTACCCGCACCGACTGGCTGGACGCAGCCATGTATCGTTCCCGGGCAGCCTTGAGGAACGCCACGAACCGGTCCGCATCCGGCCCCGGTCCGCCGGCCACCATCTCGGCATAGGGCACGGTGGACGGATCCTCGTCCTTGGGCGCCATCAGGTACAGCGGCATGTCCCCAAGTTCACCATCGAAGATCATGGTGTTGAAGGCACGGTCGTCCAGGCCTTCCGGCGTCAATTCCTCGAATGCCGACCAGGCAGCCACGGCAACTCGGGCCCGGTTCTCGGTGTACTGCCTGACCAGCATGGGGTTTGAGAATTCCTGGTCGTCGCTGCCGTCCGGCCCCACTGGGTCCACCGACCGGTAAAACCCAAACAGGCGGGTCAGGGTCATTTTGCGCATCATGCCCCGAAATGAGCGCAGCCCTGTCTTGTCCAGGCCGTACACGACAACGTCCAGGGGTGTCGGGTCCATCAGTACCACAGCGGCGGTTTTTTCCGGGTAGCGCCGCGCGATGTTGATGGCCAGCAGTCCGCCGAAGGAGTGCCCGGCAAAGATGAACGGGCCTGGTTCGCCGGCCGCTTCCAGGGCCTTGATGACTTCGTGGGTCTGTTTGGCGGTGGTTCGTGGAAAGCTGCCGGCATCGCTCCAGCCGGTTCCGGGCCGGTCCACCAGGATCGAACGCAATTCTCCCCGCAGTTCTGCGTGATGCTGGTAATGGCCCAGGCCGCCGATGTGTCCCCCGGCGAACCAGACCACGGCGGGTCCCTGTTGCGGTCCCTCGGCCAACACGTGCAGCTTGCGCCCGTCCACTTCCACCAGCTGCCCGGGTGGCGGAAAACGTTGGTCGATCCGGGACACCCGGTACAGGTGCGATGCTGCACCAACCGCCAGCACTAACGCCACGACCAGCAAAATGCGGCCGCTCCAACGGGTTGGAGTTCTGCTGGAACGTGCCAGCATGAAAGCCAGCACGGCCAGCAGCAGCGCCATAAGCAGGCCGCTGTATTCCAGGCTCAGAAACGCGAACAACTGATCTTTCATATTGGCTCCCACCGGGGTTCCAGGTTCGTGGCTTTTTCCTGCGACTTCACGCGGCCGGTCATGTGGCCTTTCAGGCGGCCTCGCCCTGGGTCGCCATCCAGTGTTCCATCAGCTGGTCCAGGATGGGCAGGGTCACCGGACCGCAGCTGATCAGCTGATTGTGGAATTGCCTGACATCGAACTGGTCACCCAGCCGCGATTCCGCGCGCCGGCGCAGTTCCCTGAACTTCAGGTTTCCAGGCTGGTAGGCCAGGGCCTGGCCGGGCAGGGCAATGTAGCGATCGATCTCGGCTTCCAGGGTTTCCAGTGGAATGGCGACCCGCTCAACCGCATACTGCAGCGCCTTTTGTCGGGACCAATTGCGGGCGTGAATGCCCGTGTCGACCACCAGCCTCACTGCACGCCACATCTCGCCCAACAGTCGGCCGAAGTGGTCGTGGGGTGATTGATAAATTCCCATTTCGGTGCCCAGGCTCTCGCAATACATGGCCCAGCCTTCGATGCAGGCCGTGTACTTGAGGGCGCCATTGCGCCGGAACTTGGGCAGATCCATCTGCTCCTGCATCAACGCAATCTGCATCAGGTGGCCAGGCCACGCTTCATGCAGCGCCAGGGAGCGGTAAAACCAGGTCGGGCACTTGGCCGGAATGCCCGACAACCAGAACACACCGGGCGCAGAGTTATCCGCTGGGCTGGGCTGGGCATAGGCCGGCGGCATGCTGTCCGACAGCGCCTCGGGTATCAGCCGGACCCCGTAGGTTATTCGCGGGACCTGGCTGAAAAAGGATGGGACCAGCAGGTCGATTTCCTTGCAGATGACCTGCACCGCCTGCAGGTGGGTCGCAGGATCTGGTGAAACAAAAGCCGGGTCCTGGGTAACGTATTGCTGGTAAGCCGCTACGTCGCCATTGAAGCCCGCCTCCGTAGCCACGGATTCGATATCCGCGTGAACCCGTTCAACTTCGTCCAGGCCCAGTTGGTGGATCTCGTCGGCTTCCGCGTCGAGGGAAGTGAAGTTTCGCACCAGCAGCTCGTAGTATTCCTCGCCCAGCGGGTCGTCGGCGCAGGCGATGGAATCACGGCCACTGGGGCCCAGGTCCTGCTCCAGGAACGTCGCGTAGTCCGACAGGGCCGGCAGGATTTTGTTGTCGATCAACCCTGCAGCCTGGACTGCCGCCTCCCGCACCGCCGGCGATTCTCCCAGGGGTGAGCGTTGGAATGGCCCCATTAATGGTGAATCCGCCGCGCTGGGGGCGATACCGGCGCGAACCGCCGCGGTTGCCCGTTCCAGCACGAATGACGGATAACGAAACCCGAACTCCCGGCCGGCTTCAAGGCTGGCCCTGAGGTCTCCCAGGAAGGCAGTAACCGTCGCCAGTCGATCCAGGTATTGCCGGGCAGCCTCTGAAGAATTGGCGTGGGCGCTGTTGGCCCAGTAACGCAGGTTGAAGTCCGGGCCGGCCGGATACAGCGACGGTCGCAGATGCGCCTTGACCTCATGGAAGTCGACGATTTTGCGCAGTTCACGCTGCATCAGCTTCGCCGTAGCCATGTCCTGCGCATCCAGGGGTTGGTCAGCGATGCCGTTCAGCGTCTGCAGCAGCGTGGCCGCTGTTGCCGCTTTTCGGTCGTAGTCTGCCGGCGACTCCCGGAACAAGGTGGCGTCGTGGGTTTTCTCACCGGCCAGCAGGGCGCTGAATGGCGATTCAAATGATTCAAAGTCCCAGTATTGTTCAGCCAGCGCCGCCAGCGCCTGTGCCGGTGCATTTTGATTCATCCACGACTCTCCAGTCGCGCCAGCCGTCGAACGATGATTTTCTGGCGGCGCTCATCGATGGGAAATTTCCAGATAATGGGAACGGTCAGGTAGGTGAGCAGCGAGGGCAGAATGGGAAATGCCAGCAGCAGACCCATGGTCCCGCGCTCACTCTGCTCGCTGAGCTGCGGATCGAACCCAAACCAGCTGGCGATAGCCAGGCCCAGGGCCACCCCCAGCCCCTCCACACCTTTCTCAACCATGGTCTGGATCGAAAAGTAACTGCCGGCGTAGTCGGCTTTGAACTTCCAGCGACCATAGTCCACCAGGTCCGCCAGCAGGGCCGCGGGAACCACGACCCCAACCGAGGACACCGCAAAAACCATGACAAAGCCGGCGATGAGCCAGAACTTTCCATCGGGTCCCGCGGGGATCAGTAAATGCAGCAAGAGGAAGGAGGCGGAAGCTGCGTAGGCAACGGCCCAGGTGCGCTGCTTGCCGATGCGCCGGGCCAGCCAGCCCCAGAAGGGCATGGCGGCCGCGCCGATGGGTCCGCCCAGAACGAAGAGCAGTGCCAGGGTCCCGCCCAGGGACAGGTGCACGTCGACAAAAAAGAACAGCATGCCAAAGGCCATGCCGGTGGCCAGTCCGCCGGTAGCAAAGGTGGCGAGAAACAGCATCAAAGGCTTGTTCCGGACCACGGCCGGCAGGGCGGCTCTCAGGCTCATGGACTGGGTTGCCCGTCCAACTGTGCCTTCCGGTACCACCAGTGCCGCGATGAGGGCGGTGGTGGGCAGCGCAATGGCTGCCAGGACGGCGGTAACCCGCAGGGTTTCCGGAGTGAACTCCGATGTCTCGAAAAACGGCAGCAGCGGGATGCCGTAAAACGCCATGAAGCCGAGATAGCGGGCGAAGGTCCGCCAGACCGCAATCCGGGTGCGCTCGTTGTAGTCCTCGGTAAGCTCCGCCATCCACGCCCGGTAGGGAATCTCCGAGATCGTCCAGCCCAGGTAGGCCAGCAGAAACCAGACCAGGAAGTAGGTGCCTGAAACGGTCTCCGGCGGGACGTACAGGTACCAGCAGGCCACCACTGCCACCAGTGAGCCGCTGACCAGCCACGGCTTGCGCCGCCCCCAGCGGGTGCGATAACGGTCCGACAGGTAACCGATGATGGGGTCGGTAATGGCATCAAAAATCCTCGAGACAACCAGCACCATGGCGATGGAGGCCAGCGCCACGCCGAAGTGTTTTCCGTAAATGCCCTGGATGACGGTGCCAACGGGCCCATGGATCAAGGCCTGGGAAAACGCGGGGGCCGCGTAGGCGGCCAGCACTTTACGGGAAAGGATGCCGGCGGCTGGCGGACCCATGGTTGAGGGCGATTCCGCCTAGAACGATGCGCTGATCTTGGCGCCGATAGTCCGTGGGCGGTAGCGCAGGGCAGGTCCAGCACCGCCCTGGAAGTAAGGCGCCAGGGCCCCGTCCTCGTCGGTCAGGTTGTCAGCAAACAGGTAGCCCGACCAGACCTCGCCTTCCACGCCGATACGGAAATCCACCACCGTGGTTTCGTCGGAGTCCTTGGCGAAGTTGACCGTGTCGGTGCGGTCTGACGCGTACTGGGCTCCGGCGTACAGGAATCCCTGCAGGGAATCATTGAACACCGGCCAGCGGTAGGTGGCGGCGGCGGACAGGGTGAATTCGGGTACGTTGGGTATGCGGTCGCCGTCAGCAATATTGATCCCGGCCACCGGCTCGGTGAACTCCGCGTCGGTATAGCCGCCGGTGAAACGCAGCTGCAGATCTTCCATAGGCAGGAGCGTCAGTCCAAGCTCGATGCCCTGGGTGGTGGCATCGCCGCCGTTGACCAGTCCCCGCACCGGCGGGTTCACGACTACCAGCACCTGCAGGTCTTCCCAGTCGTTGTGATATACGGCGGCTTCCAGCTGGGCGCGGCCATCCATGAAGGTGCCCTTGGTGCCGACCTCATAGCTCCACATGGTTTCCGGGTCGATGCCCGTGGGCACATTGACGCCGAAGAATACGGACTGCAGCAGGGTAATCACCGGCTGGCTCTGGCCTGTGCGAAAGCCCTTGGCGATATTGCCGTAGACAATCCAGTCATCGTTGGCGCGATAGGACAGGTTCAGCCGCGGGTTGGTGGAATCAAAGCTCTGGTCCACGGTGCCGGTGAAGTTGGGATCAATCGTCTGTACGATGGCCAGGGTGGCCTCATCGATCACCTCGGAGTTGAAGGCGTCATCCTCGAAGTAGCGCAGGCCCAGGGTCAGGTCGAGCTTTTCTTCCATCAGGGTCCAGGTGGCCTCGCCGAACACGGCCCAGGATTCGCTCTCAAAGGTCTGGTCCTGGGTGATCATCAGGTCGGGGATGTCTGATATCGAGTTCTGATCCATGTCCCGGTAGATGAATCCCGCGGTCCAGCGGAAGTTGCCGGGAGAAGTCGACGCCAGGCGCAGTTCCTGGCTGAAGGTTTCGGTCTGCACCGGGTTAAAAAACGGAACGGCGAAGCCGGGTGCCAGCGGGATAAAAGTGGTGGACGTTTCGTCGAAATCCATTAATGACGTGGCGCTCACCAGGTCCATGCTGTCAAAGCTGTAGCGGATGGTGGCGCTGTAGACGTCGTACTCGGTGTCCACGGTGGGCGCCTGGTCCACCGTGGTTCGATCATCGGTGGCCAGGGTGTTGCCGATGGTGTCCTGTTCGGAATGCCATGCAGAAAAAACCATGTCCAGATCATCATTGGGCATGTAGCGGAACTTGGCCCGGTAATCCGTGATGTCCCGTTCGTTCTGGTCGTCAACGCCACTGGCGACGTTGTCGACCCAGCCGCCGTAGTCCTCCACCGAGGCCACCATGCGAAACGCCGAGGTGCCCTCGGACAGGGGGATATTGACCATGGCGTTCAATGCCGAGTTGGAGTCCCCGTCGGTGGTGCTGCTGCCCATGAGGTCGAAGCCCGCCGCAAAACGGTCCAGTTCCGGCTCCTTGGTGAGAATGCGAATGGTGCCGCCGATGGAGCCGTCGCCGTAGAGCGTGCCCTGGGGACCGCGCAGGATTTCCACCCGTTCGACGTCATAGGTGCGCACATCGGGGACCCGGGACAGGCCGATATAGGAGAACGGCAGTTCGTCCAGGTAGTAGCCCACCGTGGCGTTGCCGGCCACGGAGCTGATGCCCCGGATCTGGATATTCTGGGTGCCGCCCTCGCTGTCGACGATGCCCACGCCCGGGGCGGTCTGCAGAAAATCTGCCAGGCTCACCGCGCCGACATCAGCCAGCGCCGAGTCTGTGAATGCCGAGATCGACAGGGGAACATCCATCAACCTTTCTTCGCGCTTCTGCGCCGTCACGATGATTTCCTCGATGACAAATCCATCGGGGTCATCGTTTCCCTGGCCAAAGACGGGCGGGATCAAGGCAACGCTGGCTGCCAATACAAAGAGAGTCTTGCTGCATCGCGGTATCTGAATGGTCATGGCTATCCCCCAGACTACGGTTTCGTCCAGCTGCAGTTTGGCATCAAGCGACGACCATGGTTCGGGCTGGCGTCATTCCAAGTTGTGCCAGCGTCACTCTTGGTTGTCACTCTGGGACTCCGCTTAGGGGCGGAGTTCCGAGGGCAGCACGCCGTAGCGGTTTTTAAAGGCCTTGGTGAAGCTGCCGGCGTCCCGGTAGCCGGCCTCGTCGGCGACGCGGCCGATGCTGATATCGGGATTGCGGAGCATGTCGTAGGCTCGCTCCAGGCGCCGGTCGCGGTGATACGCGCCCACGGTCATCCCAAACACGTGCTTGAACCCCACCGCCAGTTTGTTGCGGTTGACGCCTACGCGCCGCGCCAGTTCGTCAAGCGTAGGCGCCCGCCGGGACTCGTCCAGGATCTCCCGGGCGAAGTGCATGCAGGTAATGTCGTACTTGGACAGGCGGATGGCGGATTCACCCAGTTGCTCAGGCTGTCGCAGCCGGTCCACCGCAAGACATACCAGTTCCACAGCCTTGGCCCTGAGATAAATGGGCCGAACGCTCTTGTGAACGGTGGGCTGCAGCAGCGCCCCGGCAACGGCGGTCATCTCGTGGGTCATTTCGCTGGCAAACCAGAATTCAACGTCGGGGTCGCCGTCCTGGAACCGCTGCAGTCCGCGGGGCAGGCTGTCGCTGGATATCTTGAGTTCGCGGGCAACAAACGAGGGCCGGCAGGCGATGCCAACGGTTCGCCAGCTGTCGCCCAGGACCTTGCGCGAGCCGTAAGGGTGTCCCCGGGAGGCGGACAGCAGAAAACTCTGGCCGCCGACGGTCCTTGTGGTGCCGTCCGGCAGCGTCTCACGGCTCAAGCCTTCCAGTCGGAAGTGCAGGAACAGCCAGCCCCGGAAATCCAGGTCCCACTGCTGCTGGTGGGCGGATTCCGGCACATCCCGCATATCCGACCGCGCCAGCATCAGGTCCTCGGACAGGCTGGTGACTTTCTGTGACCCCTTGGGCAGGAATTCAGCGGCCTCGGCACTGTCCGGCTCGACCAGTTTGAACCCTTCACCGGGCAGATAAACCGCCGACAGTCCGTCCGCCTGTGCGGCTGCGCTGTCCTGCAGGTCATGCATGGTCAGGCGGATGCGCTCGCCGTCGTTGTCGTCGCGTTGAGCCATGGCCAGACCCATCTTCACGCTGGCCACAGGTTCGGTCAAGCGACTGGGCGGACCAGCAGGATGTTGAAAAAAGCCATTCATTGTTTTTTCAACCACGCCAACTGAAAAATGCGATTTTCAGTTGGCTCGCATTTTCAATGACTTACAGTTATCGAAAATGCCAGTACATCCCTGTACGGAACGCAGGCAGTCGAAAAACTGCATTTTTCAACAGACTGCTAGCCCCACACCTCCTGTGCCACTCTGAGCCAGTTGCCGCCGAGAATTTTGCTGACGGTTTCCTCTGTGTAGCCTTTCTTCAGCAGCGCTGCGACGATGTGCGGAAAGGTGTCGGGCGGGGCGAATCGGCAGGTGAACTGGGAGGCCATCTCGTCGCCGAAGGACTCGCGCATTTTGTCGATGAAGTCATATACCTCGGACTGATCAAACACATAGTCCAGCGATATGGCTACATGCTCCGGGCCTGCCAGGTCGGCCACATGATCGATATGCTGCACCATCATGGCGGCATAGTCCTCGCCCGGGCCCAGGAAGTCGCCCAGCCCGTTGATACCAATGACGCCTCCGGTTTCGGCGCAGGCCCGGATCAGGCTGTCCGGGATGTTGCGCACGTGCTCAAACACCGCGGAAGGGTTCGAGTGAGAGAAGATCACCGGGTTGTCGGCATGTTCCATGACCTCCAGCGCGGTGCGGTGGCCGGTATGGGAACAGCAGGCCACCATGCCAACCCGCTTCATCTCGGCCAGGATTGCGCGGCCGTGTCTTGAAAGCCCGGTGTCCTCGTCCAGGCAGCCGCCGCCGGCCCGGTTGTTGCGGTTGTACGCCACCAGCATCCAGAAAGCACCCTGGCTCCTCAGCTCCTCTACCAGGTCCAGGTCACCGTCATCCAGCAACGCCATGCCTTCGAGATCGAAGGCGATGGCCAGTTTGCCGTCCCGCCGGGCCTGGTCGATCTCGGCTACATTGCGGACCACCGTGTAGTGATCCGGGTTCTGGTCGATCCAGCGCTTGAAGCTGTCGAGCATGTCCAGGTGGGATGACCTGGAGGTCAGGTCCATCCCCAGGTTCAGGGTAACGACATCGATCCCGGCGTCGCGGCAGCGCGCCAGTTGCTCCAGATAGGAGTGGTCATCCGGGCGCAGCGGCATGCAGGAGTGGTTGTCCCACACCAGGGTGTCCTTGAGCAACGTCGTTGCGTGGTCGTCAGCTGGAGGCATCGCTCAGCATCGCCGGGTCAAGAAACTCGCGCACCACCGGCACCAGTACATCCGGTTTCATACATACGTCGTGGCCTTCGTCCGCAATCAATCGCACCGCCCAGCCCATGGCTTCAAGCTCCGGGGCCCGCTGGCGCAGGATGGTTGCATTGAGGATGTCCTGGCTGCCGGCGTCGGTATCCCCTTCCGCCCCCACGAAGGCCAGGCGCGGACACGCCAGTCGGCGGGCGGCGGTTTCTTCCGGCCAGTCCTGGATGCTGCTCAGAAAGGTTGACCACTGGGCATACTGGGCTGGTGATCTAAGCACCACCATTGCATAGTCCGGCGGGTTGTCTATCTGTTCCAGGCTGGCGGCCAGGGCTTCCCGGTAGGCCGCGCCCAGAGGGGGCCAGCCACCGGCTACCAGGGCGGCAATGCGATCGCTGCGCCAGGCCAGCTGCAATCCGGAGGACGCGCCCCAGGAATAGCCCCAGTAGGTGAACCGCTCAAAGCCGGCGGCGTCGGCCACGGCCAGGAGATCCGAGCAGACCCGATCCGCGGTGAGCTGGTCGGGGGGAATGTCCCGGCTGCGGCCTATGCTCGGATAGTCCACCAGCAGCACTTGATAGCGGTCTGTCAACAGCTCCAGATAGCGGTCCCGCACGCGGGCCGCCTCCGGTCCAAAGATCTCTCCGTGGCTTGCCATCACGGGAAAACCCAGCAGCAGCGGTTGTCCCTGGCCATGCAGCTCGAAGTAAACGCCTGAATGGGGGTCCAATGGCATGTGTCACCTCCGTGGACGAAGTGTGACACGCTGCAAACGCCATTTCTGGTCTGTGAGTCACTGCCGTTGGTGATGGCGTCATTTTCCCCCGGGTCAGTACTGGGATGTGGAATGGTCGTCGTTTAGGGTAGGACCGTGGAGAAGATTGACTTGCAGCGCCGCTTTCCCCTGGGCCACGCTCTGGTCCTGGAGGAACTGGAGCGGGACCCTTATCCGGTCCTGGCCGCCATGCGTGAGCGGGAACCGGTCAGCTACGTTGGAGCCCTGGGAATCTGGTTCGTCACGCGCTATGACCTGTCCCGGGAGATTCTGCACGACGTGGAGTCGTTTGTTGTCGGCACCAGTGAGTCCCTGGTCCAGGACATTTTCGGGACCCACATGATGACGCTGGAGGGCGAGCAGCATCGGCGTCAACGTGCGGCGCACCAGGCATTCTTTATGCCTCCCAGCGTTCGCGGCATCCTGGAACCCCGGATCAAAGTCCTGGCGGACGGGTTGATCGATGCCTTCCTTGATGCCGGCAAGGTCGAGCTGCGGGAGCATTTTTCCAGCCGGTTGCCGGTCCAGACCATGATCAGTCTGTTTGGACTGGATCCGGCAGAGGAGCCCGTATTGCGTCGCCTGTACGACGACTTTGAAATGGCTCTGGCCAACTTCACCTGGGATGAACAGGTACGGTCCCGCGGCAAGGCTGCCGCGGCTGAATTCCATCAGCTGATTGGCCGCTACCTCCAGTCCCTTCGAAGCCGTGACCTGAGTGATGACGATTCGCTGCTGTCTGCACTGATCAAGGCCGGAGACTTGAGCGGCGAGGAAATCACCCACAACGCCATCATTATTTTCTTTGGCGGAATTTCCACCGTGGATGCCCTGATTCTCAACACCCTGTATGCCCTGGAGCGGCACCCGGATGCCAAAGCCGAGATTCTGGAGGACCGGTCTCTTTTGCCCCATGCCATCAACGAGACGGTGCGATGGCAGGGTCCGGTGCAATCCGCCACCCGCCACGTCGTCAGGGAAGTCCAGGTCGGTGAGGTGAGCCTGAAGCCGGGCGACACGGTCAACTGCATGCTGGCTGCAGCCAATCGGGATCCGGCGGTGTTTGATAGTCCGGACCAGTTTGACCTCCACCGGGCCGATACCAGCCGGCATATGGGTTTTGCAACAGGCCCCCACCATTGCCTGGGGTCCCACCTGGCCCGGGCCGAGGCCCGCATCGCCATTGAGCAGCTGCTGCAGCGCCTGCCTGGGTTCAGTCTGGATCTCGATCGCGTGGATGGTCCGGTGGGTTACGAGTTTCGTCAGCCCAGATCAGCGGTAGCGATGTGGAACCCGTGACCATAGCGGTCAGCGGGAACATCCCACGTCGGCGATAGGACCGGCTTCACCGACTTTCCAGAAGCAGTAGGTGCCGGAGAGGGTCTGTCCCGACTGGATGCGGCCGTCCGGGAAGTATCCGGAGCGGGCCGATGCCTGGCGGCCGCCGGTGGACCGTGCCACGATTCGCCCGCGAAGGTCCCGGCCCAGGTTGTTGCGGCGATTGAGGCGACCGGTAAACCGCGGCAGTGCCAGGCTGACCTGGGCGCAGGCCGCGGTGTCGTTGATATCCTGGGCAAAGGTTTCAAGATCCAGGTCCGGCCGCCTTTCCGGCCCCCGGCTGCGGTCTCCCCAGAAGCCGTCCAGGGCCGGCGCTGTGGTGAATTCCAGCGAGATGTTTCTCGCGGTGTGGGACAGGATGCGGATGCCGCCGCAGTTTTTCCGCAGGCCTCCGGCACTGCTGTCGGGGGCAGACGATGCTGGCTCAACCACGGGGTCGTCCGCTGGCGCCGGGCCAGAAGGGGGCTGCCAGTCATACTCAGTCGTCCTGATCTGGCGTATGACCTGGTCGCCTTGTTCACAGGGCCTGTCCTGGTAGCGCAGCGCCTGGTCCCGGTCGAGGCATTGAAAAACGTCCACGGTCTGACCGATCGCGGACGCAAACAGCGTCGAGCTGCAAAATGTGATCAACAACGGCAGTATCTTCATGGCATTACCACGGCACCAGCCTCACATCAGTGTGGACGCAACCCGCCCGATTCGCCAATGGCCGCGCAGGATCATTCCCGGGCATGCAGTAGAATAACGGTCTATGGACTTTGCCGGCCCGTTTTCCCAGGAGCCACCCTTCATGGCCGAAACCGTCGTCTGCGTTGGTGCCGTCGTTCGGCGTAACAACGCTGCTCTGCTTGTCCGGCAAAGCCCGGGTCACCCGCTCGGAGGGCTTTGGACCATTCCCTGGGGCCAGGTGGACCGCGGCGAGTCGCCAACCGCTGCGGCGCTGCGTGAAGTCAGGGAAGAAGCCGGAGTGACCGCTGCGGTAGACGGACTGCTCGGACTGCAGGAGCTGCCGGAGCCATGGCTCGGCATGCTGGGCATCCTGTTCCTCTGCGCGCACGTTGATGGCGATCCCGTTCCCGACGCGCGCGAAACTGATGCGGCGCGGTACTTCGGTGCTGCGCAACTCGAAGCGATTGCCGACTCCCTCGAGCCACTCAGCGCATGGATCGTGCGCCGTGTCCTGGCCGAAGATTTCATTCTGCTGCAATCCAACGACTCCGGCCCTTTCATGCCGAGTCCAACTTACCTGTAACGCGATGCAACAACCAACCGCCGGCCGACTGGTGATGGGCTATTACGCCGCAACGCTGTTGTTTCTGTTTCTCGATTTCGGACTTAGCGTCAACGTTCGGCTGGCGTTTCTCGAAAGCGCCCCGGCCTGGAAGGGCGCTTACTACGCGTTCTGTATGGCCTGCGCGGGCGTGATGTACTGGCGGCCGGACCTGCGGCTCATTATTGGCGCCGTCGAGGGACTGATGACCATGGTGGGGCTCATCTTCAGTATGTATCTGGGCTATACCCTTGCCGGGGTCAGCGGTTTCGGTGAAGTGCTCCAGGTCCTGCTCAACTATGCGATATCCGGGTTTTTCGCCTACCTGAGCTGGGCCAGGGGGCTCAGTGCGCTGGCTGCGAGATAGGCCATCATCTAAACCGGTTGCCAGGCCTATTGGCGGTGTTGCGTGAACGAGGACCCGACTAAGATGATGTCGTGTTGTCCTGTCGGGTCCTGAAAATGAGAACACACGCCGCAATACTGCTGCTGTTGATCACCGTGCCGGTCGCAGCTGCGGAAACACCATCAGCCGTCGCCAGCCCCCAGGGGCTTTTTGAGTTCCGCTCCGATCCCTGGATCAATCTGCATCATTTCCTGTATCACTGGTCCCGGGCCCACGAAGCCCGGGAGCAAAAGCTGTGGGGGCGGGTTCGGCTGGATCAGGTCGATGTCTCGGTCGACCTGGGGGATCAGCGGACCGCATGGGACGCGGCCTCCAGGGATTACCTGGAGTTCGTGGATCGCAGCCTCAACGGCGGCAAAGGCATGCGGCAGATCAAAGTAACGATCAGCGAAGGTCCGGAGCACTGGCCAGACCACGCACCATTCAGGCAACTCAAGAAAGTCATGCCGATCTACCTGGAACACTGGTGGCCCCGGCATGACCGGAAAAACCGCGAGCTGATGGACTTTCTGCAGCCCCTGCTGGAGTCCTATGAACAGGCCGTGGCCAACGACGTTGCGGCCGGCTATGAATCACGCTGGCCGGATGAGCCCATCGACGTGCGGGTCAGTTACTACACCAACTGGGCCGGCGCCTACACCAGCTGGGGGCCGAACCTCATCATGATGGCGTCATCCCGGCAGGATATGTTTGGGCCCTATGGTCTGGAAATCCTTTTCCACGAAGCCGGCCACACCGCGCCCCTGGGCGAAAAG
>JAAUYH010029657.1_pt1 | contig 30858 bp, 25 predicted proteins | sample 7278061 | NCBI WGS metagenome assembly JAAUYH01 (sample SAMN14350203, study PRJNA611818) | marine sediment metagenome | isolation source: surface marine sediment (0.6m) | place: French Polynesia: Moorea | collected 2018-08 | reverse complement strand
TATATGGCGGATTCCAGGCGCGCATGGCATCGACAAGCGCCGGGCTGGGGGCTATCTTCCTGCTCGCCCACCTCGCGAGGAACAGCATGTCCAGCATGGAATTCAACAAGATGGCGATGGCCGTACTCATCGCCGGGATCGTTGCCATGGTCGGCGGGTTCATCGCCCGTGGAACGGTCAGCCCGGAACCGCTTGAACAGAACGTCTATGTGGTCGATCTGGGCGAGGACGCCGCGCCGGTCGAGGAGGAGGTCGAGGAGGTGCCGTCGATCGGCGAACTGCTGCAGGTCGCCGATGCGGGGTCCGGCGAGGGACTGTCGCGGGCCTGTGGGGCGTGTCACAGCTTCGACAAGGGTGGTGCCAACAAGATCGGGCCCAATCTGTGGGACATCGTCAACCGGCCATTGGCGTCGGCGGCGGGATTCGGCTACTCCTCGGCGCTCAGCGACAAGGGCGGCGAGTGGACCTATGAGGCGCTCGATGGCTTCCTGGCAGCGCCGCGCGACTGGGTACCGGGCACGTCGATGAGCTATTCCGGCATGCGCAAACCCGAGGACCGCGCCAATCTGATCATCTGGATGCGCAGCTTGTCGGATAGCCCGGCCGAGCTGCCGGCCGCCGGTGACAGTTCCGAAGCCAGTGCCGAGCCCATGCCGGCGGCGGAGAGCGAGACGGCGGCGGTCATGGAGCCGGAGGCCGAGGCGGCGCCCGAAGCGGAGGCCGTCGCCGAGGCGGATGCCGAGGCGGCAGGGACGCAGATCGCGGCATTGCTGGCCACCGCCGATGCCGGTGCCGGGGAAGGTCTGTCCCGGCAATGTGCCGCCTGCCACAGCTCGGCGGAGGGCGCAGCCAATCGCGTCGGCCCCAATCTCTGGGAGATCGTGAACCGTCCGATCGGCGGGCTCGACGGCTACAGTTATTCCTCGGCGCTGGAGGAGATGGGCGGAACCTGGACCTACGAGGCGCTGGACGGCTATATCGCGGCGCCGCGAGACTGGGCGCCGGGGACCAAGATGAGCTTTGCCGGGGTGCGCGACGCAGCCGATCGCGCCGATCTGATCGCCTGGATGCGCAGCCTGAGCAGCAACCCGGCACCGCTGCCGTAATAGACCCGAGCCGACGGCCGGCCCCGCCTGGCGCCGCGTTGCGACGCCGGGATTGCCATGCTGACGCCATGTTCCCTGCCCTTGATTAGCCAGGAATCTCGCCCATTATTGCGTCGGGTCCTGTTCGATCCCCCGCCGCGGAGCCTGCCCATGCGCTTTGCCGCCGTCGCCCTGGCAGCCGCCGTCGCCCTCCTCGCGCCTCTCGCGGCGTCGGCCGACGGCATCACCATTTCCCACGCAATCGCCGAGTTCGGAGAGCCGAAACACGGCCCGGATTTCGGCCATTTCGACTATGCAAACCCCGATGCGCCCAAGGGCGGGACGATAACGATCGGCGCCACCGGCAGCTTCGACAGCCTGAACTCCCTGCCACTTGGTGGCGAATATGCGCGCAGCGTCTCCGTACTGAACGATTCCCTGATGGTGGAATCGCAGGACGAGTTGTCGGTCTATTACGGGCTGATCGCGGAGTCGGTGGAGTATCCCGAGGATCGCAGCTGGATCGTCTTCAATCTGCGTCCGGATGCGCGTTTCCACGACGGAACCCCGATCACCTCGGAGGATGTCGCCTGGACACTGGAGATGATCCAGCAGCATGGCCGGCCTTTCCTGAAGGCGTTCTATGAGGATGTGGCCGGGGTCACGGTCGAGGGCCCCCATCGCATCCGGATCGACGTTTCCACGCGCGGCGTCATGAAGCCGCTGGTCCGGATTGCCGGGCTTTCCGTCTGGCCGAAGCATTGGTGGACGGCCGATGGCCGCGATATCGCCCGCGGCACCATCGAGCCGCCGTTGGGTAGCGGACCCTACCAACTCGTCTCGGTGGAGCCGGGCCGCGACCTGGTCTATGAACGGGTCGAGGACTATTGGGCCGCCGGTTTGCCGGTTCGCCGCGGCTTCTTCAACTTCGACCGCGTCATCTACAACTATTTCCGCGATCGGACGGCGCAGTTCGAGGCATTCACCGGTGGCGACCACGATTTCCGGCGCGATTACACGTCGAGACTGTGGGCCACGGGCTATGACTTCGATGCCGCGAATGACGGGCGGGTCCGCAAGGAAGAGATCCCGACCGTCAATTTCAGCGGCATGCAGGGATTCTTCATGAACACCCGCAGGCCTCCCTTCGACGACATCCTGGTCCGACAGGCGCTGCAGTACCTGTACCCGTTCGAATGGGTCAATGCGAACATCATGTACGGGATGTACAAGCGCACCGAAAGCTGGTTCCCGAATTCGCCCTACGCGGCCAGCGCGCTGCCGGAGGGGCAGGAGCTCGAGATCCTGGAGCGGTTCCGCGGCCGCATTCCGGACAGCATCTTCACCGAGCCCTTCCAACTGCCGACCAACAGCGAGCCGAACATCAACCGCTCGAACCTGCGGGCGGCCCTGGCCCTGCTGCGCGACGCGGGATGGGAGATCACGGACGGGCGGCTGGTCAATCGTGCAACGGGCGAGGGCATGACCTTCGAGGTCCTGTTGCGGTCCGCCAGCCTGGAGCCGCACACCCAGCCCTTGATCCGCAATCTGGAACGGGTCGGCATCGAAGCATCGATCCGCATCGTCGATACGGCGCAGTATCAAAAGCGCTATCAGGATCGTGATTTCGACATGATCTCCTTCGCCTATACGTTTTTCCCACCCCCTGGGTCGGAGATGCGCTCGAGATTCGGGACCGCGGCGGCTGATGTCGACGGCTCGGCGAACCTGATCGGCATCCGCGACCCCATCATCGACGAGTTGATCGAGATCGTTGTGAACGCCGCGGATCTGGAGTCGAAGCAGGCAGCGACGCGCGCCCTGGACAGGGTGCTGATGCGCGGCCATTACGCCATTCCCCATTGGAACAACGATCGCGCCTGGATCGCCTATTGGGACCGCTTCGGCTTTCCGGAGACCCATCCGATCTACAATCTCGGCATGCCCAACTCGATTGCTTTCCAGCCGACCTGGTGGATCGACCCGGAAAAGGACGCCGTTCTGGCGGAGGCCCAATGACCATGATGATCCGACCTGCCGCTTTGGTGATGACGGTCGCAGCGACCCTGCTGACAACCGGCCCGGTTGTTGCGGACGGCCACCTCACCGTCATGACCTCCTTCGCCGAATTCGGGGAGCCGCAATATGAGCCCGGCTTCACCCATTTCGACTACGTCAATCCGGACGCACCGAAAGGCGGCTCGATCACCCTGTCCGCATTCGGGACCTTCGAACGGCTCGATACGATCCGTCTCGGCGGGCGCTGGGCCGCCGGAATCGGCCTGACCGGCGACAGCCTGATGGCCGGATCGCTGGATGAACTGGCCAGCTACTACCCGGTCATCGCCGAATCGGTCGCCGTCCCCGACGATCTGAGCTATGCGATCTTCAACCTCAATCCGGATGCCCGATTCCATGACGGCCACCCGATCCGGGCCGAGGATTTCGTATTCTCCTTCAATCATCTGAAGGAGCAGGGCCGACCGCTGCTGAAGCAGTTCTACGGTGACGTCGTCAGTGCGACCGAGATCGATCCGCTGACCGTCCGCTTCGACTTCGCGACCACCGACAACTGGAAGACGGTGGGCCTTGCCGCCGGCCTCTCGCCATCGCCGGTCCATTTCTGGGAGGAATCCGGTCGCGACATCAACGAGTCGTACCTGGAGCCCATCGTCGGGTCGGGCGAATACCGCATCGTCGACGTCGATGCCGGCCGCTCGATCACCTATGAGCGGGTGGAGGACTACTGGGCGGCCGACCTGCCGACCAAGGTCGGACAGAGCAACTTCGACCGCATCACCTACATCTACTTCCGCGATGAAACCGCCATGTTCGAGGCGTTTCTGAGCGGCGACTATGATTTCCGCTCCGAGAACAGCTCCCGCCGTTGGGCGACCGGCTATGAGGGCACCAATCCGATCGAGGCCGGTCAGATCATCCGGGACACGGTCCCGGACAACATGCCGCGCGGCTTTGTCGGCTTCGTCTTCAATCTGCGCAAGGAGCAGTTCCAGGACATCCGGGTGCGCGAGGCGATCGGATATCTGTTCGACTTCGAATGGACCCGCGAGAATGTCATGTATGGCAGCTATGAGCGGGCCAGGAGCTATTTCAACAACTCAGACTATGGCATCACGGACTTTCCGATTCCGGAAGGGGCCGAACTGGCCTTCCTGGAGCCGCATCGCTCCGATCTGCCGGAGCAGGTGTTCACCACACCCTTCACGGTGCCCGAGACCGACGGCAGCGGCCGCATCAGGAGCCAGCTTCGCACCGCGATCGGGCTGCTGCGCGAGGCCGGATGGGAGGTGCGGGACTCCGTCCTGACCAACACGGCGACCGGCCAACCCATGGTCATCGAGATCCTGATGCGCTCGGAGACCCTGCTTCGCGTGGTCCAGCCCTTCGTGAACAACCTGAAGCGCGCCGGGATCGACGCCCAGGTCCGGATCGTCGACACCGCCCAGTATGAGCGGCGCACGGACGATTTCGACTATGACATGATCTATATTGCGGCCAATTTCTTCCCGCCCCCGGGCGCCGAGCTGCGCACCTACTTCTATTCCGGCCAGGCGGATGTCGCGGGTTCGGCGAACTGGCCGGGAATCGTCAATCCGGTGGTCGATGCCCTGTTGGACGAGGTGGCAAGCGCGTCGGAGAGCCGCGATCTGGAGACGCTCAAGGCCGCCAATCGCGCACTCGACCGGGTGCTGCTGTGGAATCACTACATCATTCCGAGCTACTTCAGCGACGAGTTCCGCATCGCCCATTGGGACCGGTTCGGCAGCCCCGCGCAGCCGCCGCGCTATGGCATCGGCTTTCCCACCACCTGGTGGCATGACCCGGAACGCGACGCGGCACTGTCGGGTGTGATCAGCCGGTAGCGCAGATCCGCGCCCGCAACGGCCGACCAAGGAAGCAGAGGACCCGTGCTCGCCTATATCATCCGACGCCTGATGCTGATCGTGCCGACAATCATCGGCATCATGGTCATCAACTTCGTTGTCATCCAATTCGCTCCGGGCGGTCCGGTCGAGCAGGTGATCGCGGAGATCCAGGGCACGGCGACCGACGCGACCGAACGCTTTACCGGTGGCGGGGGCGATTTCGAACAGACCCGGGACCTGGATCCGGGCGGCGGCGCGAACGAGAGCAAGTACCGCGGCGCACAGGGACTCGATCCGGAATTCATCGCCGAGATCGAGAAGCAGTTCGGCTTCGACAAGCCGGCACACGAGCGCTTTCTGCTGATGATGTACAATTATGTGCGGTTCGATTTCGGCGAAAGCTACTTCCGGGACCGCAAGGTCGTCGATCTGATCATCGAGAAGCTTCCGGTTTCCCTGACGATCGGTGTGTGGACCCTACTGATCACCTATGCGGTCTGCATTCCGCTTGGCATCGCCAAGGCGGTCCGCGACGGGTCGCGCTTCGACATCATCTCCAGCGGCATCGTGATCTGCGGTTTCGCGATCCCCAACTTCCTGTTCGGCGTCCTGCTGATCGTCCTGTTCGCCGGCGGTCGCTATTTCGACTGGTTCCCGTTGCGCGGGCTGGTATCCCAGGATTTCGACACCCTCAGCCTGCCCGAGAAGATCGTTGACTATTTCTGGCACATCACGCTGCCGCTCGTATCCATGCTGGTGAGCGGCTTCGCGGTGCTGACGAACCTCACCAAGAACTCCTTCCTGGACGAGATCAACAAGGTCTATGTGCTGGCCGCCAAGGCGAAGGGCCTGACCCAGGGCCAGGTGCTCTACGGGCATGTCTTCCGCAATGCCATGCTGATCGTCATCGCCGGGCTTCCCGGCGCGTTCATCGGCGTCTTCTTCGCCGGCGCGCTGCTGATCGAGACGCTGTTCTCACTGGACGGTCTCGGCCTGCTTGGATTCGAGGCCATCATCAACCGCGACTACCCCATCGTCTTCGGCACCCTGTTCATGCTGTCGCTGATCGGCCTGTTCCTGCAGCTCATCAGCGACATCGTCTACACGCTTGTCGACCCGCGGATCGACTTCGAGGCGCGGCGCGTGTGACCATGGATGATTCCCGCATGGCTTCGCCCGCCGCCGAACGGTTCCTGGGGATTCGGATCACCTCGCTCGACCGGCGACGGCTGGCCAATTTCCGCGCCAATACCCGTGGCTTCTGGTCGACCTGGGTCTTTGTCGCCCTGGTCGTCATCTCCCTCTTCGCGCCAGTGCTTGCCAATGACAAGCCATTGATCATCTCGTTCGATGGGGAGATCTATCTGCCGATCTGGAACTCCTATCCGGAGACCCAATTCGGCGGCGAATTCGAGACCGAAGCGGAGTATCGCGATCCCTATGTGATCGACCTTATCGAAGAGAAGGGCTGGATGCTCTGGCCCCTGGTCCCCTTCTCCTACGACACCATCAACTACGATCTGACGCAGCCGGCCCCGTCGCCGCCGGACGGGGTCAACTGGCTGGGGACCGACGATCAGGGCCGCGACGTCGTCGCCCGGGTCATCTACGGGTTCCGCATATCCGCCATGTTCGGACTGACCCTGACGATCATCAGTTCGATCATCGGCATCATCTCCGGCGCAACCCAGGGCTATTTCGGCGGATTGGTCGACCTCATCTTCCAGCGCTTCCTGGAGATCTGGGCGAGCATCCCGCTGATCTATCTGCTGATCATCATGGCCGCGGTGATCAAGCCCGGGTTCTGGACGCTGCTGATCCTGATGCTGCTGTTCAGCTGGATGGCCTTGGTTGGCGTCGTGCGGGCGGAGTTCCTGCGCGCTCGCAATTTCGACTATGTGCGGGCGGCCAAGGCGCTCGGCCAGCCGGACCGCGTCATCATGTTCAAGCATGTGCTGCCGAACGCTCTGGTGGCCACCATCACCTTCATGCCATTCATCCTGGTCTCGTCTCTGACCACCCTGACCGCGCTCGACTTTCTGGGGCTTGGCCTGCCGCCCGGCTCGCCGTCGCTCGGAGAGCTGGTGAAACAGGCGAAGACGAACATCCAGGCGCCCTGGCTCGCCTTCACCTCCTTCATGACGATCTTCGTCATGTTGGCGCTGGTGGTGTTCATGGGCGAGGCGGTGCGCGACGCCTTCGACCCGCGCAAGGCGATCGGCCCGGTGACGCGCAAGGATACCGGCCCGGCGGCCGAGGCGGTGCGGACTTCCGAAACCAAGGCGGCAGCAGAATGACCGACGAGGCAATGACAGCCGAGGCGACGAAGTCCAGCGGCGGCGGCGACCTGCTGCTCCAGGTCAGCGACCTTTCGGTCGATTTCGAGATGCCGGGGGCGACGGTCCAGGCCATCCGCAAGGTCTCCTTCGATATCCGCAAGGGCGAGACCCTTGCGCTGGTCGGCGAAAGCGGGTCCGGCAAATCGGTCTCGGCGCTGTCCATCCTGCAGCTTCTGCCCTACCCGACGGCAAGCCATCCGTCCGGCAGCATCCGCTATCGCGACAAGGAGATGGTTGGAGCAGGCGAGCGGACGCTGCGGCAGGTACGCGGCAATGCCATCTCGATGGTCTTCCAGGAGCCGATGACGTCGCTCAACCCGCTGCACACCGTGGAAAAGCAGATCAACGAGGTGCTGTTCATCCACAAGGGCTACAGCCCGGCACAGGCGCGGGCGCGCACGCTGGAACTGCTGCAGCTGGTCGGGCTGCCGGAGGCGGAAAAGCGGCTCACCGCCTTCCCGCACGAGCTGTCCGGCGGTCAGCGCCAGCGGGTGATGATCGCCATGGCGCTCGCCAACGAGCCGGAACTGCTGATCGCCGACGAGCCGACGACGGCGCTCGACGTCACCATCCAGGCGCAGATCCTGGAGTTGTTGCAGGATCTTCAGAAACGTTTCGATATGGCCATCCTGCTCATCACCCACGATCTGGGTATTGTGCGCAAGATGGCCGACAGGGTCTGCGTGATGAATGACGGCGAGATCGTCGAGCAGGCCGCCGCCGAGCAGCTCTTCGCCGCACCTCAGCACGCCTACACCAGAAAGCTGCTCGAGTCCGAGCCGAAGGGCAATCCCGCCGAGCCGCCGGCCGACGCCATGGAGGTCATGCGCGGCAGCGAGATCAAGGTCTGGTTCCCGATCAAGAAGGGCGTTCTGCGGCGTACTGTCGACCACGTGAAGGCGGTCGACGGCATCGACCTGACGGTTCGGGAAGGCCACACGCTGGGCGTGGTCGGCGAGAGCGGCTCCGGCAAGACGACGCTGGGCCTGGCCCTGCTGCGGCTGATCTCCTCCCAGGGGGACATTCAGTTTCGCGGCGACGTGATCCAGGGTCTGCAGTTCAAGCAGCTCAGGCCGCTGAGGCGCGAGATGCAGGTCGTCTTCCAGGATCCGTACGGCTCGCTCAGCCCGCGCATGTCGGTCTCGGAGATCGTCGCCGAGGGCCTGCACGTGCACCGGATCGGCGCCGATACCGACGAGCGCGAGGCGATGATCGTCTCGGCGCTGGAGGAGGTCGGCATCGATCCGGACAGCCGCCACCGCTATCCGCACGAATTCTCCGGCGGCCAGCGCCAGCGCATCGCCATCGCCCGCGCCATGGTGCTGAAGCCCCGCTTCGTGGTGCTCGACGAGCCGACCTCGGCGCTCGACATGTCGGTCCAGGCGCAGATCGTCGACCTGCTGCGCGACCTGCAGGTGAAGCACCGGCTGGCCTACCTGTTCATCAGTCACGATCTGAAGGTGGTCCGCGCCCTGTCCGACGAGGTGATCGTCATGAAGGACGGCAAGGTCGTGGAGCACGGCAGCCGCGAGCAGATCTTCGAGAATCCGCAGCAGCCTTACACCCGGGCGCTGCTGAAGGCCGCCTTCGAGATCGCCACCGCCGAGCCGGGCGTGGTCAGCACCTAGTGCGGGCCGGAATTCGCCGCGGCACCGTTGTGCTTGCCGCGGCACTGGCAATCGGCCTCTGCGCGGCCCTTCCCGAACCCGCGAAGACCCAGCTGATCACCGACACCGAGCGCGATCGGCTGCTCGATCGCCCGATTGGCATCGACCTCGGGGGCGCGGGCTCGAGGCCGCTGCGAGACGGCCAGGCATTCACCTTCCCGGCGGCCAATCTGGACGAGGCCGAAGACGAGCCCTTCCTCGCCGGCAAGGACCTGTTCAATGCGGTCTGGCGGCCATCCGAGGGCGTCGCCGGCGATCTTGTCGGCCTTGGTCCAGCTTTCAACCAGCCCTCCTGCGCCGCCTGCCATCCGGCCAACGGCCGGGGCGCGCCGCTCGCCGGCGATGAGGGGTCGATGGCGGCGCTCGTGGTGCAATTGAGCGTCCCCGGCGCGTCGGTGACCGGCGGCCCACTGCCGCATCCCACCTATGGCGACCAGTTGAACGATCGCGCCATCCCAGGCGTTCCGGCCGAGGGGCGGGCGGTGATCACCTATACCGAGATCCCCGGCGAATACGCGGATGGCGAACCCTATTCCCTCAGACGCCCCGAATACCGCTTCGAGGATCTCGCCTTCGGCCCCCTGGGCGACGACATCCTGATCTCGCCTCGGGTGGGACCGGCGGTGATCGGGCTCGGTCTGCTGGAGGCGGTGCCGGAGTCGGTGATCCTGGCCCTGGCCGACCCGGAGGATTCCAATGGCGACGGGATCTCCGGCCGGCCGAACCGGGTCTGGGACGCGGATCTGGGGTCGTCGGCGCTGGGCCGGTTCGGCTGGAAGGCCAACGTCGCCAGCCTGCGACAGCAGAACGCCGGCGCCGCCCTCGGCGATATCGGCGTCACCTCGTCTTTGTTCCCGCAGGACAATTGCCCGGCCGGCCAGGCGGCTTGCGCGGCGGCCGCCATCCATGCGGGCCCGGAACTGTCGGACCGGTTGCTCGACCGCCTGACGCTCTACACCCAGGCGCTGGCCGTGCCGGACCGCCGCGACGCGCTCGATCCGGCGGTCAATCGCGGTGAGGCGCTGTTCCGCGAGGCCGGTTGCGCCGCCTGCCACATGCCGACCCTGGTGACCGGCGACCATCCGCTGGCGGCCCTCTCGGGCCAGACCATCCATCCGTTCAGCGACCTGCTGCTGCACGATATGGGCGACGGTCTGGCCGATGGGAGGATGGACTTCGGCGCCAATGGCCGGGAATGGCGGACCCCGCCACTGTGGGGCATCGGCCTCGTGGAGACCGTCAACGGCCACAGCAGCTTTCTGCATGATGGCCGCGCCCGGACCCTGGCCGAGGCGATCCTCTGGCATGGCGGCGAGGCGGACGCAGCACGATCGGCCTTCATCACCATGGCGAAGGCCGATCGCGAGGCGTTGCTGGCCTTCCTCGCCAGCCTGTAGCCGTCAATAGGTGGCGCGTCCGCCGCTCAGGTCGAAGACCGCACCGGTGGTGAAGGAGTTTTCCTCCGAGGCGAGCCAGGCGACCATGGCGGCGATCTCCTCCACATCGACGAACCGGCCGCGCGGGATCTTCGACAGCATGTAGTCGATGTGCTGCTGGGAGATCTGGTCGAAGATGCGGGTTTCCGCCGCCGCCGGCGTGATGCAGTTGACCGCGATGTTGTGGCCGGCCAGTTCCTTGCCAAGCGACTTGGTCAGGGCGATCACACCCGCCTTGGCGGCGCTGTAGGGCCCGGCATTCGGATTGCCCTCCTTGCCGGCGATCGAGGCGGTGCAGACGATGCGCCCGTAATTCCGCTCGATCATGCCCGGGACGACGGCCCGGCAGGTGAGGAAGACGCCGGTCAGGTCGATATCGATGACCTGGCGCCAGGCCTCCACCGGGTAATCCAAGAGCGTGGCGCTGGGCCCGGCAATGCCGGCATTGGCGATCAGGATGTCGATCCCGCCGAGCGCCCGGCCGGTTTCAGTCGCCGCCGCCTCGAGGGCATCGGCATCGGTCACGTCGACGGCCAGTTGGTGCACGTCGCCGCCATCCGACAACGCCTGTGCCGCGGCGGCCAGCGCTTCCCCGTCACGGTCCCAGAGGCTGACCGTCGCGCCGGAGGCGATCAGCCGTTCCGCAATCGCCCGACCGATACCCTGGGCCCCGCCGGTCACCACCGCGCGGCGGCCATTGAGATCAATCTGGTTCATGAATCCTCCCTGCGGTCCGGGTCTGGCCCCGGTGTCTCCGGTGTGATGCCGGCGGCGATTTTGGCACAGGCCCAGGGTGCCGGGAACCCGGCTCTATGGCCAGGATCCGGGCCATTGCCAGGCTTGACTCGGGCACTCCAGGCCCCCATCTCCAGGCTACTGGCGGAGCCGATGCACGGGCCGCTGTGACGTCGCCGGGAGACCGGGCCGTTAGAAAGCCATACACGCCACTCGCTCACGGGAGGAGATTGGCAGATGAGCCGAATGTCGCTGCTCAACAGCCCGCTGCTGCTGGGGTTCGATCAATTCGAACGCGCACTGGACCGGGTGACAAAAGCATCGTCCGACGGGTATCCGCCCTACAACATCGAACAACTCGGCGAAGAGCGGCTGCGCATCACGCTGGCCGTCGCCGGTTTCGGCGAGGATGAGCTGTCGGTACAGGTGGAGGACAATCAACTGATCGTCCGGGGCAAGCAATTCGACGACAAGGACCGGGTCTATCTCCATCGCGGCATCGCCGCGCGACAGTTCCAGCGTTCCTTCGTGCTGGCCGACGGCCTGGAGGTTTCCGGCGCCACCCTGGACAACGGCTTGCTGAACATCGAGCTGAAGCGCCCGATCCCGGCCAACAAGGTCCGCACCATCGAGATTCGGAAGAAGTCCGGCAAGAAGGCCCAGACACTCGACGTCGCGCCTGGACGGGGCGACCACTGATCGCGGAGGACAGGACGTATGAACACCACGATCAACGCATTCCTGCGCCACCTCTCGCCGGCGGACTTCGCTGCGCTGGGCGTTCAGGACATGGCCTATATCAAGCAGACCCAGGTCGACGGGTCGCCCGCCTTCGCGGTCCATGCCGCCGATGGCACGCCGTTGACGGTGATGAACAGCCGTGACGAGGCCTTCGCGGTCTGCGTCCAGAACGACCTGGAGCCGGTCAGCGCGCACTAGACGCCGATTGCCGCGCCGCGGTTCGGCGGCGAACAGCGCACACCAGTCTCACATCTGAAGGAAGACGGCCCGTCGTCGCGGGCAGAGTCCAGGCCGGGCCGGCCGCCGGTCAGGCCGCCGCGGCCTCGGTTTCGTTCATCAGGGCATTGATGCCGTCGGCGGTGTCGCAGCCGCGCAGCTTCTCGCACAGCTTCTGATCGCGCAGCAGCCGGGAGACCCTGGCCAGGGCCTTCAGATGGTCGGCGCCCGCCGCTTCCGGCGCCATCAGCAGGAAGATCAGGTCGACCGGCTGCTCGTCGACCGCATCGAAATCGATCGGCTTCTCCAGCCGCGCGAACAGCCCATAGACCCGATCGAGCGTGGGCAGCTTGCCATGGGGTATGGCGACTCCGCGGCCGACACCGGTCGTGCCCAGCTTTTCGCGTTCCAGCAGGGTGTCGAAGATCGCCCGCTCATGCTGCCCGGACAGGCCGGCGGCGCGTTTCGCCAACTCCTGCAGGGCCTGCTTCTTGCTGGTGGCGCGCAGGTTGGGAATGATCCCGTCGGAATTCAAGAATTCAAGCATGTCTCTCATTTTCCGCCGGCTTATTCGGCGCCGGCCTCCGTGCTCCCTTGCGGGTCGATCCAGCCGATGTTTCCGTCGTCGCGGCGATAGACCACATTCAGCCCGCCATGGGCCGAATTGCGGAACATTAGCGCCTTGAGGTTTCCCAAATCCAAACGCATGACCGCTTCGCTGACCGTCAGTGCGTCGATATGGGTCGTCATCTCGGCAACGACAACGTGATCGGTGGGTTCCTGGTGATCCTCGGGGACCTCTTCGGGCTCGGCCTCCAGCACATAGGCCTGGACCTGCCACGGCTCGTCCTGGGCGCCGTTCTTGTGATGGTCCTTCAGCCGGCGCTTGTAGCGCCGGAGGCGTTTGGCGACCCGGCCGGCGGCCTGGTCGAAGGCCCCATAGGGGCTGTCCGCCTCGGCGTTGCCTTGCAGAAGGATGTTGCGTCCGACATGGACGGAGACGTCCGACCGGTAGAGATGGGCCTCCCGCGAGAACACGACGGTGGCCTCGATCGGATTCGTGAAATACTTCGCCGCAACGGCGTTCAGGCTGTCTTCGACATGGCCCCGCAGAGCTTGGCCAACGTCGAGTTGCCTCCCTTTAACGGTGAGCTGCATTGCTCGAACTGTCCGGAAGAATGTCTCTGCGCCTGGTCGTCGAAATCGCCCCGGCGGCGCAGCAGAACCGGTGGGCGCGGAACATATGTGCGGGTTGTCGAAGTTGTCAACAACTCCTCCCGACTTCGTCCATGTTGATCCGGCTTATCGCCTTGCCGGACCGGCGGAATCCCGGCTCCACTCAGAGCCGCATGGTCTTTTCGCGACGGCGTTGCACCGATGACGGTATCCGCATGGATTCACGATACTTGGCCACGGTGCGACGCGCAATGTCGACGCCGTCCGATCGCAGAATATCCACGATTCGGTCGTCGGACAGGATCTTGTCGCAATCCTCCGCCTCGATCAGCGAACGGATCCGGAAACGCACGGATTCCGCCGAATGCGCGTCCTCGCCATTGGCGCCCTGAATGGCCGAGGTGAAGAAGTATTTCAGCTCGAACACGCCGCGCGGCGTGGCGATGAACTTGTTCGACGTTACCCGGCTGACCGTGCTCTCGTGCATGCCGATCCGTTCGGCGATATCGCGCAGGATCAACGGCTTCAGGTACTGCACACCCTGGGCGAAGAACCGGTCCTGTTGGCGCACGATCTCGGTTGCCACCTTCAGGATGGTTGTCGCCCGCTGGTGCAGGGACCTGACCAACCAGTTGGCCGAAGCGAAGCATTCCGACAGGTAGTCCTTCTCCGACTTGGTTCGAACGGTCGCGTTGACCTCGGCGAAATAGCGCTGGTTCACCAGCACCTTCGGCAATGTGTCGGCGTTCAGCTCGACCAGCCAGCCGCCGCCCGGCTGCTGCCGCATCAGGATGTCTGGCGTGACCGTCTGTGCCACCTCATGCGCGAAGGCCTGGGCCGGCTTGGGGTCCAGGGCGCGAATCTCGGCAACCATCTCGGACAGGTCGTCGCGGTCGACGCCGCACAGTCGGCAGAGCGCCGAGAAATCGCGCTTGGCCAGCAGCGGCAGGTTGTTCAGCAGCGCCTGCATCGCCGGGTCCAACCGGTTGCGGTCGGCGAGCTGCAGCGCCAGGCACTCGGACAGATCCGCTGCGAAGATGCCGGGCGGGTCGCACCGGCGCAGCGTTGCCAGCACCCGCCTGACCTGGTCCTCCTCGCATCCGAGCTGGTCCGCGATCGAATGCGGTGCCGCGGTCATGTAGCCGGACTCGTCCAGGAGATCCACGAGATAGGCGCCGATCAGGCGGTCGGCCGGGTCGGAGAGTTCGGTATTGACCTGCTGCAGCAGATGATCGCGCAGGGTCTGCGTGTCCGACAGGACCTGCTCCAGATCGAACTCGGACGGTCCGTCGAAGCTGCCGCCGCGGCCCGGGCCGCCCCAGTCCATCAGCCCGCCGGACTCCTGCGGTGGCTGGTCGCCCGCCTCCTTGGCCCCGTCATTGGTCCAGACATTGTCGTAGTCGGTGTCCAGCGGAGCGTCGGCGTCCGCATTCAGGGTCTCGCTGTTCGCCAGGCGGTCGGTCCCGACGAGCTCGCTGTTCGCATCCGCCGAGGCCGCGTCCGCATTGGACTGCTCCTCCGACGGCGCCAGGGCGGTATCGGAATCGTCGATTTCGAGAAGCGGGTTGCGCTCGATCTCGCCTTCGACATATTCGGCGAGTTCGACGTTGGAGAGCTGCAGCAGCTTGATCGCCTGCTGCAACTGCGGCGTCATCACCAGCGACTGCGACTGTCTGAGATCGAGGCGTTGGGTTAGCGCCATGGCTAAAGTCTTCTAAAGACTAAATCTTTCGCCCAAGTAAACGCGTCTGACATCCTTGTGGGCAACAATCTCCGAGGGCTCTCCCTCCATCAGAACGGCGCCGTCGTGGAGAATATAGGCTCGGTCCACAATGTCCAAAGTCTCCCGGACATTGTGATCGGTAATCAATACGCCGATGCCGCGGTCGCGCAGGTGGCTGACCAGGTCGCGGATATCGCCTACCGCCACCGGGTCGATCCCGGCGAGCGGTTCGTCCAGCAGGATGAAATGCGGATGCGAGGCCAGGGCCCGCGCGATCTCGACCCGACGGCGCTCGCCGCCGGACAGAGCCAAGGCCGGCGCCCGCCGCAGATGGGTCAGTGAAAATTCCGCCAGCAGGTCGTCGAGCATCATCTCGCGCGCCTCGCGGTCCTTCTCCGAGGCCTCGAGGACGGCGCGGATGTTCTGCTCGACGGTCAGGCCGCGAAAGATCGAGGCCTCCTGCGGCAGATACCCGATTCCCAGACGCGCCCGCCGGTACATGGGGAGGTTGGTGACGTCGTGGCCGTCGAGCGAGATGCTGCCGTAATCCGGCGCGATCAATCCGGTGATGATGTAGAAGCAGGTGGTCTTGCCGGCACCGTTCGGACCCAGCAGACCGACCGCCTCTCCGCGCCGCACGCTGACCGACACGTCGCGCAACACCGGCCGCTTGTGATACTGCTTGCCGAGCTTGTTGGCGACCAGGCCGGCATTCTCCGACACCAGGCGTGGCGCCGCGCCGTCATGCGGTTCGATCTCGTCCTGCGGCGCCGGCTGGTCCGGCAGGGTTCCCTCCGTCACCCGCGCCTCACTGTTCCGGCGTGAAGATGCCGTGCACGCGGCCGTCCGAGCCCGGCTGCGCGAGCAGGCGGCTGACTCCGGTATCGAGGTTGACCTCGGCAAAGTCGCCATTGAGCTGGTTCGGACCCCGGGTCAGACGCACCGAGCCGGTCAGCGTCGCGGTGTTGGTCTGACGGTCGTAGATGCCGTGGTCGCCGCGGGCGATGTCGGTCGGTGTGGTGATCACCACATTGCCGGTCGCCGCGAGGCTGTCGATCTGCAGATTCCCCTCGGAATCCTCGCTCAACTCGGCCTTGAGCTCATCCGCGTCGATCTGATCGGTGCCGCGCAGGGCCCGTGCATTGCCACGGGCGACGGCGACGCCTTCGCCCTTCCAGTATTCCAGGCTGTCCTCGGCGGTGATGATCTCGGTCTCCGTCTCCAGCCTGAGATCCCTGCCGGTCAGCGTGAAGACGTCGGTGCGGATGTCGTACACGCCGCGGTCGCCGCGGACGCTCTCGGTCGGGGTGGAGATCAGCACGTTGCCGTCCGCGATGACCTGCCAGATCTCGGTCTTGCCGTCGGCGTCCTCCCGGTAGTTGGCGGTCAGGGTGTTCGCCGACACCGTGACGTCGCCCTGGCGCAGCCGGGCATCGCCGCGCGCCACATAGGCGCGCTGCTCGCTGAGCCACTCCAGGCTCTGCGACGCCTCGATCTCGATCGCCTGGGTGCTGAATTGCGCCGTGGCGGAAGCGGTAAGAATCTGGCCGAACAGCAGGGTGCCGACCGCAAGGGCAATAAGGATCTTAGTTTTCATCACCGGCCACCCCGTCAGTCGGGGTGCTTTCCATTGCGCGGGGTTCGGCGGAGGCGCCGCTCAGGACCGCACGCGACTGACCCGTAAAAATGACTGTAGCGCCGTTGTCCTCGATGCGAAATCCCTCCGAGCGGATTTCGCCCAGGGGTCCCTCGCCCTGCACCGGCCGGTTGCCCCACGCGCTCTGTGACTCCATGTCGACGAACGCCTCGTCGGTCGCGAAGCGGTGCCCGTCGTCGCGCGCCAGTTCCACGTCGCCCAGCAGGTGCAGTTGCTTGCTCTCGCGGTCGAAGCGGCCAACATCGGCATTGAGGCTGATGCGCGCGCCGTCGCCGGTGGCGATCTCCCCTTCCGGCCGCGACAGCTCCACGATATGCGGGCCCTCGGCCCCCTGGTTGGCGCGGTCGGCGGCAATGCTGTAGGGCCGGTCCTCCTGGTCCGTTCCCACCAGCACAGGTCCGGACACCTGCAGGAGATCCGGCTGCTTTTCCAGGGCCTCGACCATCGGCTGGTCCTGATCCCGGAAGGCCGGCCAGGCGGCGATGGTCACCATCAGCACGATGGCCGCAAGCGGCAGGGTCACCTTCATGATGCCGACGAACCGGCTGTATCTGCGGCCGATTCGCTTGATCGGCTTGCCGGGCCGCAGCTTCACCGACAGCCGGCGCCGCCCCGGTCCGGACCCGCCGGTCTGCCGGGTGCCGGAATTGATGTCGTGGTCCAGCGCCATGGCGCTACCCCACCCCGGCCCGCAGGCAATCATGCATGTGCACGATGCCGACCGGTTTGCCGTCCTCGGCGACGAACAGGCTGGTAAAGGGCTTGTCCGCGGTGTTCATCATGTGCAGCGCTTCCGCCGCCAGCGCGCCGGGCCGGATCGACCTGGGCCCGCTGGTCATGATCTCGCCCACCGGGCGGCCCAGCAGACCGGGATCCATATGCCGCCGGAGATCGCCGTCGGTGACGATGCCGATCAGCCGTCCGGCCGGATCGACGATCCCGACGCAGCCGAATGCCTTGGCGGTCATCACCAGGACCGCCTCGGATGTTGCGGTCTCCGGGTTGGCAAGCGGCATCGCATCGCCGCCATGCATGATGTCGGAGACCTTCACCAGGCGCCGGCCCAGGGCGCCGCCCGGATGCAGATCGCGGAAATCCTCCGTGGAGAATCCGCGCCGCTCCAGCAACGCCACCGCCAGCGCGTCGCCCAGCGCCAGCATCATGGTGGTCGAGGTGGTCGGCGCCTCGACCATCGCGCACGCTTCTTCCGCCTTCGGCAGCAGCAGCACGACGTCGGACTGCTCCGCCAGCGGCGACCCGGCGTTGGAGGTCATGCAGACCAGCGGAATGCCGAACCGCCTGGAATAGCCGATGATGTCGGCCAGCTCGGTGGTGGTGCCGGAATTCGACAGGGCGAACAGCACATCGCCGAGAGCGACCATGCCGAGGTCGCCATGGCTCGCCTCGGTCGCATGCACGAAGCAGGACGGCGTGCCGGTCGAGGCCAGGGTGGCGGCGATCTTGCGTCCGATATGGCCGCTCTTCCCGATCCCGGTCACGACGACCCGTCCCCGCGCGGCGAGCATGATGTTGATCGCGCGCGGCAATGCGGAGTCCAGCGAGCGGGCCAGAAGGGTCAGGGCCTCGGCCTCCGCCCGCAGAACGCGCTCAGCGACCTCGCGGTCGAGGTCGAGGCTGGCAGCAGTCTCGCTGGCGTCCACCATTCTCCGGGAGGCTCTAACGGTCATGATCGATCTTGCACCGCGTTTTTCATCACACCGGTAAGGCGATTACATGGCGGTGAAAGGCCGCCGAGCCCGCCTAATGGGCAAAAATATCGTCGTCACCCCAGCCGGCCAAATCCAGCTCGGCGCGGGTCGGCAAGAAGGCGAAACAGGCCGCGGCCAGCGCTGTCCGTCCCTCGCGCTGCAACATCGTATCCAGCTTCGCCTTGAGGGCGTGCAGATACAGAACATCGCCGGCGGCGTAGCTGAGCTGCTCCGGCGTCAGCGTGTCCGCGCCCCAATCCGAGCTCTGCTGCTGCTTGGAGATGTCCTCCTCCAGCAACTCGCGGCACAGATCCTTCAAACCGTGCCGGTCGGTATACGTTCGAACCAGCTTGGACGCGATCTTGGTGCAATAGACCGGCGCGCAGACGATGCCGAGATAAGCACGGATGACGGCAATGTCAAAGCGGGCAAAATGGAACAGCTTGGTCACCGCCGGATCGGACAACAGCTTTTTCAGGTTCGGCGCGTCGTACCGGCCCTTGGGCAGTTGCACCAGATGGGCGCTGCCATCGCCGCTGGAGAGCTGCACCAGGCACAACCGGTCGCGGGCCGGGTCCAACCCCATGGTCTCGGTGTCCACGGCGACGAGATCGCCAAGATCGAGATCGGCCGGCAGATCGCCCTGATGAAGCGTCGGTTGGGAAGGCAATGGACGAATCCCCGTGTTTCGCGCGCCCGTTCTACGCCCGTTCGCGTTAAGGAACAAAAAAAACCCGCACGGGGCGGGTTGCTGATCGTCCGTACGCCAACGGCGTGCCGGTTGGTGCCCAGGAGAAGACTCGAACTTCCACGACCTTTCGGCCACAGGTACCTGAAACCTGCGCGTCTACCAATTCCGCCACCTGGGCAGCGCGGGCCGATTTACTATGCCCGGAGGGCTGTTCTGTCAACCGCATTGGTGCCGCGGCCGGCCGGTCGCGCGCTGTACTCTGGAACACCGGCGCCGGCTTGACTATAAGCGTGGGACCGCGCGTGCGGATCACGGCGGGAAACGGCAACGGATAGGTGGGAGGCGGCCATGGCTTTTCGGGTCGTCACGGTGTTCGGCGGATCGGGCTTCCTCGGGCGGCATTTGGTCAAACGCCTGGCGGAACGCGGCTGGCGAATCCGCATCGCGACCCGCAATCCAGGCGACGCGCTGTTCCTGAAGACGGCGGGGTCGGTGGGCCAGATCGTGCCCACCTTCGCCAATGTGCGCGACGATCATTCCGTCTCGGCAGCGGTCGACGGTGCCGATTACGTCGTCAACCTGGTCGGCATCCTCTACGAGAGCGGGCGCCAGACCTTCAAGGCGGTGCACGAGGAGGCCGCGGGGCGCATCGCCCGGGCGGCGAAAGAGGCCGGCGCCAGCCGCCTGATCCAGATCTCGGCGATCGGCGCGGCTCCGGAATCGCGATCGCGCTATGCCCGCACCAAGGCAGCCGGCGAACGGGCCGTCCTGGAAGCCTTCCCGGACGCGACGATCTTCCGGCCCAGCATCATCTTCGGTCCCGAGGACGGCTTCTTCAACCTGTTCGCCTCGCTGTCCCGAATCTCACCGTTCCTGCCGCTGATCGGCGGCGGACGGACGCGGTTCCAGCCGGTCTATGTGGGCGATGTGGCCGACGCCATGCTGGCCTGCCTTGACCGCGAGGACAGCAGGGGAGAGACCTACGAGCTCGGCGGCCCGACGGTCTACACGTTCCGAGAGCTGATGGAGCTGCTGCTCGCAACCATCGGCCGCGAGCGTGCCCTGCTTCCGGTCCCCTGGACGATCGCCGGTGTCCAGGCAGCGTTCCTGGGAATGCTGCCCAAGCCGCTGCTGACCCGGGATCAACTGGCCCAGCTCAAGACCGACAACGTGGTCTCCGAGGGCGCGCGGACCCTGGCGGATCTGGGCATAGAGCCGACGGCGGCGGAGCTCATCCTGCCCACCTATCTCGACCGGTTTCGGGTCGGCGGGCGGTTCGCCGGGCGCCGCGTCGCGGAGTAACCCGCCGTTAGCAAGCAACCGCTACCATCCGCGCAGGAACCTGCGACAGGTTGGATGGTTCATGCGGCTGATCGGCCTGATTGTCCTCTTCATGCTCGCCGGGTGGCCGCAAGCCCAGGCCGCCGAGGCGGATGGCGTTTGGCCGGCCTACTCGATCGAGCTGCGCCCCGTTCCCTTCAGCGCAGCCGCCGAGGGCCTTGCCGAGCTCGAGCGCCTCACCGCGAAGGGCTACCTGGCCTACGCCTACCGGTTCGAGTTCGACGAGAAGAGCTGGCTGCACGTGGCCGTCGGGGCGTTCACCGACCGGGAGGCCGCGATCGACTTCCGTCGCCAGTTCGCCGCGGCTGAAGGCGTGGACGCCTCGATCGTCGAGGCGCCCGTCCGCATCGTGCCGGGACGCGGCGGCGAGTTCGTGATCACCCCGACCGCCCTGTGGGCGCGCGACGGGTCCGGCTCCAGGATTGTCTATGAATTCGGCGCCGAAGCGTTCTATTGGAAGCCGTTGGCCGAGGTCATCCTCGCCCGGCTGTCGCCGGACGGCGGCTCCCTCGCCTTCGTCTACGACAAGGGGGTGCATGTGGCGTCCCTCGACCGGGACGACGTCGTCTCCCTGACCGACGGCCGGTCGCCCCTGGTATCGCCGGTCGGAGACTATCCGTGGCAGCCGAGTTGGTCGCCCTCCGGGCGGCATGTGGTGTTCCTGGACCGGGCGGTCTTCAACCAGCCGATCGGCCTGTGGATGGTCGGCCGCGATGGCGGCGACCTGCGCTGCCTGTCCTGCGATCCCAGCGGCGTGGCGGCGGTGCGCTGGTTCCTCTGGCATCCGACCGAGGACCGGCTGCTGTTCGTCCGCACCACCCGATCCAGCGCGGTCGGCGGCGAACTGCTGAGCGTCGCCCTGGATGGCGTCATCGAACCGGTGCCGGCGGTCACCCTCGATGTGCAGGAGGAGATCGTCGGCCCGCTGACCATTGAGGACGGCCATCTCCGGTACAAGCGGCTGTGGTCGGTCGACGAGCAGTACTCGCAGCACACCGTGACCCGGGAGCAAGTGCCCATCGACGCGCTCTGATTCCCGCGTCCTGGGCCCCGCTGCCGCCCGGCAAGGACAGGCAGACCGGGCGCATCGGCGCAATCGAATGTTAGGACGCCGCGGCCATACTGCGTTCCGCCCCTCGATCTTCGCTCGGATGAAGAGATGCGACTCATCACCATCCTGATCCTGCTGGCCTCTCCCGTGATCCTCGCGACGGGTCCCGCCAACAGCCAGAACTCGGCGGAGACCCTGTATTCGGTCCAGCTGGACAACGCTGGTGACGGCGTGGCGACCTACCGCGCGCTCCGCGACAAGGGGTATTTCGCCTATGCCTTCCTGGAGGATACCGACGATGCGTACAGGCTGGGTGTGGCCGTCGGCGTCTTTGCCAGCCCGGGGGCCGCGGCGGAGTTCGGCGTCGCCTTTGCCGCTGCGGAATCCATGGATGCGACCGTGATCGAGGCGCGCGTCCAGGTGATCCCGGCCGCCGGGCAGCACGCCTTTGTTGTCACCCCCAACGCCCTCTGGCTGCGCAGCGGCGATCAGGCGCGAGAGATCTACGCCGCCGAGATCCAGCACCACGAGCGCCGCTCGGCGCGGCCGGCAGAGATGTTGGCGGAAATCGCGCCCAACGGCCGGGCGCTTGCGCTGGTCTACGAACCTCATCTCGTGACGGCCATGGCGGACGGCGCCGCCGACCACAGATTGCTGGAGAATGGAAATCCCTACGTTACGGAAAACACCGAGCATCCGTGGCGGCCAGGCTGGTCGGCATCCGGCGACCATGTCGCATTCCTGGCACACCCGGGCTTGAGCAACCCGGTCGGCCTTTGGGTCCTGGGGGCCGGCAAAGACACCGACCCGGGATGTCTTGCCTGCACCTATGGCAACCGGCGCGCGGTCGAGTGGTTCGTCTGGCATCCGTCCGAGGAGCGGCTGCTGTTCATCGAGGACGGGCCCGACGGTGCGGATCGCGGCAGACGACTGCGCAGCGTCGACATGGACGGCACGGTGACCGACATCGACGCCATCGCCGGTGGCGACAGCGAAGAGATCGCCGGGCCGCTCAGAATCGAGAACGGCCGGCTGCACTACCGCCATGTCCAATGGCGCGATGGCGACCGCAAGGACGCCATCGTTTCCGAGGCGAGCATTTCAATCGATGCCCTGTAGCGGCCGGCCGTCATCGGCCGGTCTCGCGGACCGACGTACGGACTGCGGAACACACGGACAGGCCGACCGGCGGGCAACGAACGGAGAAGGTTCATGAGACGAATGCTTGCGGTGTCCGTTTTCGCCACCGCGCTTGCCGTCCATCCAACCGCCATGGCGGATCCGGGTTCGGCTCTCTATTCGGTGCAGGTCCGCGCCGTGCCGATGGACCAACGCGAGGACGGGTTGGCCACCATGCGCCACCTCGTCTCGCGGGGCTATCTTGCCTATTCCTATCCGGCCGAGGTGAACGGCGCGACCTGGCTGCGGGTCGCCGTCGGCGCCTTTGCCAGCCGCCCAGCGGCGGCCGAGTTCGGCCGCGCCTTCGCAGCGGCCGAAGATTTGGACTACTTCGTCGCGACCGCCCCGGTTCAGGTCATCCCGGCAGCGGAATTCCTGTCGGATCGCGGGCGCGAACTCGTGGTCACGCCCAATGCGCTGTGGCTGCGGGACGGCACCGGCGCGAGGCGGGCCTTCGACTACGCGGCGGAGCAACCGCCAGTACCGGAGCGGACCGCAGTCCCGGCCTCGATGTCTCCGGCCGGCGACGCCGTCGCCTTCGTCGCCGGCGGCGCGATCCACACCGCGCCGATCGACGGCGGCCCGGTCGTCACGCTGACCGGGCCGGACCACCCCGGAGTCGCGGCCGATCCCGACTATCTCTGGCGGCCGCTCTGGTCGCCGTCCGGCGAGTATGTCGCCTTCCTCGACCAGGCGTTCTGGGAACACACGATCGGTCTCTGGGTGGCACGCGCCGACGGCAGCGACGTCCGGTGTTTGGCCTGCAACCGAGACGGGCAAAGCGCCGTCAGGTGGTTCGTCTGGCATCCGAGCGAGGACCGCGTCCTGTTCGTCGAGGGATACGCGCACGGGACGGTCGCGGTCGGGGGCGGGCTCTTCAGCGCTGGCATGGATGGCAGCGTGAACACCCTCTTCGCCGCCGAACCCGGGAACTGGCGGGAGTACGAGGAGATCGCAGGACCGCTCACGATCGCGGACGGTCATCTGCACTTCCGGCGCGTCCGGTGGCTCGACGACAATTTCGTCGAAACCAGCATCACCGACGATCGGCTGCCGGCCGACGCCCTGTAAGGTCAGTCGTCGCTCAGCGCCTTGGCCAGGACCGGCAGGCTTTCGTCCAGCCGGTAGTCGATGCCGGAATGGGTGTCGGGGAACTCCTCGTAGCGGTGCGGCACCGACAGCCGCTCCAGGTCCCGATGCAGGCGCCGGGCGCCGTAGACCAGGTCGTACTGGTCGACATCGCCGCAATCGATGAACAGCGCCTTCAGGCCGCGCAGATTGTCGGCGTGGGCCTCGACCATGCGCAGCGGATCCCAGGCCAGCCAGTTGGCCCAGCGTTCCTCGATCAGCTCGCAGGTGTCCGGGTCGACCGGCAGCCGGATGCCGAGAAACTGGCTCGGATCCGGGTCGTAACTGGCGGCCATGGCGAGATCCATCAGGACGTGGATGTCCTTGTCGCCCGGTTTGTTGGCGGCTTCCAGATCGGTGATGAAGGTCTCGATCGAGCCGTCCTTCTTGGCCAGCGCCCGCAGGGTGTCCGGGAATGCCGGCAGGTAGCAGAGCTCGAAGGCCATGTCGCCGGAATGGCAGGCCGCCGCCGACCAGGTGTCGGCGCGCCGCATGGCGTGGACGATCGAGCCATAGCCGCCCGAGCTCTTGCCGAACAGCCCGCGCCGGCCCGGCCCGCCGCAGCCGAACCGGCCTTCCACCAGGGGCACCACCTCGTCGATCAGGATGTCTTCCCAGGGGCCCATGGCGGCGCTGTTGATGTATTGGTTGCCGCCGAGCCGGGTGAAGCAGTCGGGAAAAGCCACGACCACCGGCGGCATCGCGCCGCTGCCGATCAGCCGGTCGAGCCGCTCCGGCAGGTTCTCGCCGAAGTTCTTCCAACCGACATGGCCGAGGCCGCTGCCGGTGAACCCGGCCAGGTCGACCAGCAGCGGCAGCCCGCCGCCGTCCGTGCCGTCGGGAACATAGACCTCGACCGTGCGTTCGGTCGGATCGCCGAGCAGGTTGCCGGCCAGCAGCGCGCTGTCGAGGGTCAGCCGGTGCAGCGTGCCGGCGGGGTGGGAACGGTCCTTGCGCATCGCGGTTTCGTCCTGTTGGGTCGCCGTGCCCGACATAGCACAGGCCGACGGAGGGCTCACCCGGGTCGGTGAATCCCGCCGCCGGGATCAGGCATAGACCCAGATCAGCAGTCCAAGGCCGAGGATGATCCGGTAGACGACGAAGGGCAGGAAGCTGGCGTGGCGCAGCCAGCGCATCATCAGCGCGATCGCGGCCAGCGCGGCAAGGCAGGACAAAACCGCCGCCAGCACTGCGTCGATGCCGAGCGTCACGTCTCCGGCCCGATAGAGGTCCCAGCCGGCCAGCGTGCCGGCGCCCAGAATGGTCGGGATCGACATCAGCAGCGAAAAGCGCGCCGCGGCCTCGCGGCTGAGCCCGAGGAACCGGCCCGCCGTCATGGTGATGCCGGACCGGCTGGTACCGGGCACCAGCGCCAGCACCTGGGCGAAGCCGAAGGCGAGGGCGGCGGGGATTCCGATATCCTCCATCCGGCCCGAGGTGGCGCCGATGCGGTCGGCGATGCCCAGCAGCAGGCCGAAGCCGAGGGTGGTCCAGGCGATGATGGCGGCGCTGCGCAGCAGCTCCGGTCCCAGCTCGTGCAGGGCCGCCCCGGCGACGACCGTCGGCACCGTCGCGACCACGATCAGCACCGCCAGCCGCGCGCCACTATCGGTGCGACGGGCGGCGAGCGCCAGGAACCCGGCCGCCATCGCCGCCACGTCACGCCGGAAGTAGATCAGCACCGCCACCAGGGTGCCGACATGGGTGGCGACGTCGATCACCACGCCCTGGTCCGACCACCCGGTGACGGCCGGCACCAGGACCAGATGGCCGCTTGAGCTGATCGGCAGGAACTCGGTGATGCCCTGGACCAGCGCCAGGACGACGATGTGGAGAAGAGGCACGGTGGCTCGGCCGGTCTGACAGGACGGGCGCGCTTATATCACCGGCATTGTGGCAGAACTATATCTCGGTCCTTCGGCGAGTTAGTCTCAAAACGGTACTAAATTTTCGGCCATCTGCTCCGATTGCATAGGTCCGGTTGCAGGGCGGCGCCAATATCCGGCAAAACCATGTCAGCATTACTGACTAATTGATCACTTTCTGCTCGCCAAACCCGGCGGAATGCCTTATGAAATGCGTCCCCGGGGCACAGGCGCCGGGCAACAAACAGCCACCCAGGGTCCGCTCGCAATGCCCCAGCGCATGCTCAGATTCACCAGCACCGGCCCGGAGATGCCGGCCAAGCGCGATGCCGAGCAGCGCCGCGGCGATTGGCACGAGGTCTATGGCGAGTACATCGAGGCCAAGGCCGAGGAGCAGGCCAGCCGGTGCTCGCAATGCGGCGTGCCGTTCTGCCAGGTCCATTGTCCGCTGCACAACAACATCCCCGACTGGCTGAAGCTGACCGCCGAAGGACGCCTGGAGGAGGCCTACGAGGTCAGCCAGGCGACCAACAATTTCCCCGAGATCTGCGGCCGCATCTGCCCGCAGGATCGCCTGTGCGAAGGCAATTGCGTCATCGAGCAGTCCGGCCACGGCACGGTGACGATCGGATCGGTGGAGAAGTACATCACCGACCGGGCCTGGGAGATGGGCTGGGTCAAGCCGCCGACCCCGAAGGCCGAGCGGGAGCAGTCGGTCGGCATCATCGGCGGCGGCCCGGGCGGGCTGGCGGCGGCGGAGCAGCTGCGCAGCCGCGGCTATCAGGTGCATGTCTACGACCGCTATGACCGCATGGGCGGGCTGATGATCTATGGCATCCCCAGCTTCAAGCTGGAGAAGCCGATCGTCGAGCGCCGCAACGCCCTGCTGGCCGAAGGCGGCATCCAGTTTCACATGAATTTCGAGGTCGGCCGCGACGCCAGCCTGATGGAGCTGCGCGCCCGCCACGACGCGATCCTGATCGCCACGGGCGTCTACAAGGCGCGCGCGTTGAAGGCGCCGGGGGTCGGGCTCGGCAACATCGTGCCGGCGCTGGACTACCTCACCGCGTCCAACCGCAAGGGGCTGGGCGACGCCGTGCCGGCCTTCGACAGCGGCGACCTGAACGCCCAGGGCAAACGGGTGGTGGTGATCGGCGGCGGCGACACCGCGATGGACTGCGTGCGCACCGCCGTGCGCCAGGGCGCCACCTCGGTCAAGTGCCTCTACCGCCGCAACCGGGCCAACATGCCGGGCTCGGTGCGCGAAGTCGCCAATGCCGAGGAGGAGGGCGTCGAGTTCGTCTGGCAATCCGCGCCGGAGGGCTTCACCGGCAAGGACAACGCGGTCTCGGGCGTGAAGGCGCAGAAGATCCGCCTGGGCGTGCCCGACGCCACCGGCCGGCAGACGCCGATTCCGGTTGAGGGGTCCGGCTATTCGCTGGAGGCCGATCTGGTGATCAAGGCCCTCGGATTCGACCCGGAGGATCTGCCGACCCTGTTCGGCTGTCCGGAGTTGCGCGTCTCGCGTTGGGGCACGGTGACCATCGACTACCAGACCAAGATGACCAACATCGACGGCATCTTCGCCGCCGGCGACATCGTGCGCGGCGCATCGCTGGTCGTCTGGGCGATCCGCGACGGCCGCGACGCCGCCGCGTCGATCCACAAATACCTGGCGGAACGCGTGGACGCCGACTCGGAGCTGGCGATCGCCAGTTGAGCCGCCGCCCGTGATCGGGCCGCCGCAAGGGAGAGCAACCGTCATGACCGAGCGCAAGATCGCCGCATCGTGGAGCGAAAGCGGAGCCGAGTTCGTTGGCCGGTACCGCGCCGACGCCGCCCGGCTGCAGGCCGCGCACGCCTATGATCCGGCCGATGAGCGCGATGCCTGCGGCGTCGGCTTCGTGGCATCGGTCGACGGCGTGGCGCGGCGCGAGGTGGTCGTCGCCGGCATCGACGCCCTGAAGGCGGTCTGGCATCGCGGCGCGGTGGACGCCGACGGCAAGACCGGCGACGGCGCCGGCATCCATGTGCAGATCCCTCAGGAGTTCTTCCGCGAGGTGGTGTCCCGGACCGGCCATGAGCCGCAGGCCGGCCTGCTGGCGGTCGGCATGGCGTTCCTGCCGCGCACCGATTTCGAGGCCCAGGAGCGCTGCCGCTGCATCGTCGAGGGCGAGATCCTCAAGCTCGGCTACTACATCTACGGCTGGCGCCAGGTGCCGATCGACATCGGCGTCATCGGCGAGAAGGCGAACGCCACCCGGCCCGAGATCGAGCAGATCATGATCGCCAATACCAATGGTCTGCCCGAGGAGCAGTTCGAGCGCGATCTCTACGTCATCCGCCGGCGCATCGAGAAGGAGGTGCGCGACGCCAGCATCAACGACTTCTACATGTGCTCGCTGTCGTGCCGCTCGGTGATCTACAAGGGCATGTTCCTGGCCGAGCAGTTGACGGCGTTCTACCCGGATCTGCTGGACGAGCGTTTCGTCTCCAGTTTCGCCATCTACCACCAGCGGTATTCGACCAACACATTCCCGACCTGGCGGCTGGCGCAGCCATTCCGCACCCTCGCCCACAACGGCGAGATCAACACGCTGCGCGGCAACGTCAACTGGATGCGGGCGCACGAGACGCGGATGGCAGCCGACGCGTTCGGCGACGACATCGACGACGTGCTGCCGGTGATCCAGGACGGCAGCTCGGACTCCGCGGCGCTCGACGCGGTGTTCGAGGTGCTGTGCCAGGGCGGCCGCTCGGCCCCCATGGCCCAGGCCCTGATGATCCCGCAGGCGTCGTCGGACTCCGCCGACATGCCGGACGAGCATCGCGCCCTGATCAGCTATTGCAACGCCGTGATGGAGCCCTGGGACGGCCCGGCGGCGGTCGCCGCCACCGACGGCCGCTGGGTGATCGGCGCCATGGACCGCAACGGCCTGCGGCCGATGCGCTACACCTTCACCGATGACGGGCTGGTGATCGTCGGCTCGGAGACCGGCATGGTGTGGGTCGACGAGACCCATGTGGTGCGCAAGGGCCGCCTCGGACCCGGCCAGATGATCGCCGTGGACCTGGCGGCCGGGCGCTATTACCTGGACCGCGAGATCAAGGACCGGTTGGCCGGCCAGCGGCCTTTCGGGGACTGGGTCGGGCGGATCAGGGAGCTGGACTCGCTGATCCAGGACGGCGGTGGCGAGGCGGTGCTGTTCGACAGGGACGAACTGCGCCGCCGGCAGCTGAGCTGCGGCATCAACATGGAGGACATGGAGCTGATCCTCCAGCCGATGGTGGAGGACGCCAAGGAGGCGGTCGGCTCCATGGGGGACGACACGCCGATCGCGGTGCTGTCCGGCGCCTATCGGGGACTGCACCATTTCTTCCGGCAGAATTTCAGCCAGGTGACCAACCCGCCGATCGACAGCTTGCGCGAGCGCCGGGTGATGAGCTTGCGGACACGGCTCGGCAATCTCGGCAACATCCTCGACGAGGACGAGACCCAGTGCGACCTGCTGCAGCTCGAATCCCCGGTGCTGTCGACCGCCGAATACCAGGCCATGGTCGCGCATATGGGCGACACCGCCGCGGTCATCGACTGCACCTGCGATGTGCGCCAGGCCGGCCCCAACGCCCTGCGCGAGGCCCTGAACCGGGTCTGTCGCGAGGCCGAGGACGCGGTGCGCGGCGGCGCCACCCATGTCATCCTCACCGACGAGGCGGCCGGGCCCGACCGCGTGGCCATGCCGATGATCCTGGCCACCGGCGCCGTGCACACCCATCTGGTGCGGCAATCCCTGCGCACCTTCACCTCGCTCAATGTGCGCTGCCAGGAATGCCTCGACGTGCATTACTTCGCGGTGCTGATCGGGGTCGGCGCCACCACGGTCAACGCCTATCTGGCGCAGGAGGCGATCGCCGACCGTCATCGTCGCGGGCTGTTCGGCGATCTGGCGCTCGAGGAATGCGTCGCCCGGTACAAGAAGGCGATCGGCGACGGGCTGCTGAAGATCATGTCCAAGATGGGCATCTCGATCATCAGCTCCTATCGCGGCGGCTGCAATTTCGAGGCGGTCGGATTGTCGCGCTCGATGGTGGCGGAGTTCTTCCCCGGCATGTCCAGCCGGATTTCCGGCATCGGCCTGTCCGGCATCCAGAAGAAGGTCATGGAGGCGCATGGTCGGGCCTATGACCAAGAGGTCATCGCGCTTCCGGTCGGCGGGTTCTACCGCTATCGCCGCGGCGGCGAACTGCATGCCTATGAAGGCCGCATGATCCACACGCTGCAGAGCGCGGTGGAGACCGACAGCTACTCGACCTACCGGAAGTTCTCCGACGCGCTGCACAATCGCGCTCCGATCCACCTGCGCGACCTGCTGGACTTCCAGCCGACCCGGCCCGCGATCTCCACCGACGACGTGGAGTCCATCACCGAGATCCGCCGCCGCTTCGTGACGCCCGGCATGTCGCTGGGCGCGCTGAGCCCGGAGGCCCATGGCACGCTGAACGTCGCCATGAACCGGATCGGGGCCAAGTCCGACAGCGGCGAAGGCGGCGAGGATCCGGCCCGCTTCAAGCCCGACCACAACGGCGACAACTGGAACTCGGCGATCAAGCAGATCGCGTCGGGCCGGTTCGGCGTCACCGCGGAATATCTCAACCAGTGCCGAGAGATCGAGATCAAGGTCGCCCAGGGCGCGAAGCCTGGCGAGGGCGGCCAGTTGCCGGGCTTCAAGGTGACGGTGGAGATCGCCAGGCTGAGGCACTCGACGCCGGGGGTGATGCTGATCAGCCCGCCGCCGCATCACGACATCTACTCGATCGAGGACCTGGCGCAGCTGATCTACGACCTGAAGCAGATCAACCCGGAGGCCCGGGTCTGCGTCAAGCTGGTGGCGAGCTCCGGTATCGGCACCATCGCCGCCGGCGTGGCCAAGGCCAAGGCCGACGTGATCCTGATCTCCGGCCACTCGGGCGGCACCGGCGCCTCGCCGCAGACCTCGATCAAGTACGCCGGCATCCCCTGGGAGATGGGCCTCTCCGAGGTGCACCAGGTGCTGACCCTGAACCGGCTGCGCAAGCACGTGTTGCTGCGCACCGACGGCGGCATCAAGACCGGCCGCGACGTGGTCATCGCGGCCATGCTCGGCGCCGAGGAATACGGCGTCGGCACCGCTTCGCTGGTCGCCATGGGCTGCATCATGGTGCGCCAGTGCCATTCCAATACCTGCCCGGTCG
>JAAUYH010019735.1_pt1 | contig 30858 bp, 25 predicted proteins | sample 7278061 | NCBI WGS metagenome assembly JAAUYH01 (sample SAMN14350203, study PRJNA611818) | marine sediment metagenome | isolation source: surface marine sediment (0.6m) | place: French Polynesia: Moorea | collected 2018-08 | reverse complement strand
TTAACGTTTGGCTTGACTCTCGATTGAAGCAACGGCGTCAATCTGTTTCTCTGAACCTGTCCATCATCTATCTATGTCCGTCAAGCTATTGGAAGGGCGTTCTGAGACCTTATGTGGAGTCGTATGTCAAATACTTGACAAATCCCATAACTGGGTGGATGGGTGGATGGGATGTAATTTAATCGCAGAGCCATAACTGATCTATATTGTGAGCAATGATCCCTTCTAGTTGGCGGATCAGCCTTTCCAACGTCTTACCGTCCTATGGGCGATGCCGCCATTCATTCCGACTCATTTCCCAATCACACTCAGCTACCGGAGTCTGACGGCTCATTTGTTTTGTAATTCCCCCGTTAGGCGTAGAATTGGACAATGAGAGTGTTGATCACAGGTTTTGAGCCCAATGATGAAGGTTTAAATGCATCAGAGCGGGTTGTGATTTCGTTGCGTGATAATCCCACTGAATCGCTAAGTCAGTATATTCATGCCATTGATTTCAAGATTATGCCGGGGGATACCTATCGGCTTGGGCAGATAGTCGACAAAACCCTCAAAGCGATTGCGCCTGATATTTGTATTGGGATTGGTCAAGCGCGAGGCTATAACCGGATAGCGCTTGAGCGCATGGCAAAGAATTTAAGATACTTCACCACATCAGACAGAGCAGGGAATGCGCCAAAAGGCGAACTGATCGCCTCAAATACGCCGGTAGCCTATTGGCATTCTCTAATAGAGCAAGATAGCTTAGTTGCCTTGCTAGAGAATCACGATATCCCCGCCAGAATTTCAAATGATTGTGGAACTCATTTGTGTAATCAAGTTTTCTATCACTTTCTCCATTGGAGAGAAACCTATAAAGCTGATATGAAAGTGGGGTTTGTTCATATTCCGATACTCCCAGAGCAGGTCATCAAGTATTGGCCAGAATCCCCATTTATGCCAATGGAAATGACTCGTCAAGCGCTATCGCTAATCATCAGTAGGCAGATACAGATAGTCGAACCAAAATATGTGTAGGCCAAACAGGTTGAAGCCGCCGCCGGAGCTGGGTGAAGTCGTACAAACAGCATTGCTAAGCCTGCGTTTCCGCCGCTCCCACAGTCAACATCTGCTGCCGGAGGTAGAGCAAAATCGCCCCCGCCAGGCCCGTACTAGACACCAACGCCAGCCAAAGGTTCGCCCCGCCAGTAGCCGGATGATCCAAAGCCCATCCCCCCAACGCGGGTCCCACTAAAAAACCCACCGCCCAACATTCCGACTCCAGCGAAAAATAGATGCCCCGCTGGTCGCTGGGGGACATCTCACCCACCAGGGAACTGGCGGCGGGGCCATACAAAATCTCCGCCAGTCCCACCATTGAAAAGCCCACTAGAGCAGGCGCCAGGGCATTGACAGACACCACGCCGGTAATCCAGAAGAACAAGAAACCGACCGCCCATAGGATCAGAACGATCAGCAAAATCGAGACGTGATTAATCCGTTTGGCCCAGCGGGTGATGGGCAACTGGCAGACAATTTTTAGCAGGGCGTGCCAGAAAAACAGATAGCTGATCAGCTGTTCTGAAAAGCCGATTTGGGCGTCGCCGCCGGGGACAAAATTGGCCAGATACAGCGGTAGACTACTGCTCAGCTGGGCGCCAAAGGTAGCAAAAAAGACATTCGCCATCAAAAAGGTGACAAATTGGCGATCGCGCAGGGTCCGCATCCAGTTCTTGGCTAACTTCACCAGGGTAGTGTGGGTCTGGCGCGTTTCTGCGATCGCGCCAAAAATCACCCCGCCAAATAATAAATAGATCAGCCCCTTTGTAATAAACAGAGCGCGGTAGCTGCCATCCATGGCGATGTATTGCCCCGCCAGCAGCGCCCCCAAGCCCAAGCCCAAATTATTCGACAGCTGCGTTAGGGCGAACGCCTCCGATCGGTTTTCAGAGGTAGTCAGGTCAGCGGTGACCGCCAGCGTCGCTGGCCAATACAGGCTCAACCCCAGCCCCAGCAACAGGTTGCCGACAATTAACAGAAAAAACGTCTCGGCGAAGGCCAGTGAAAAACAGGCTAAAGCGGAGATCACAGCGGCCAGTAACAACGTCCCCCGACGCCCCAGCCGCGAATCAATCGCATTGCCTGCGAAAAACCGCCCCACCATGCCGGACAATCCAGAGCTGGCCAGAGCTAGCCCCACTTGGGTAGGAGAAAAGCCCAACTGATTGACGAAGAATATTGAGGCATAGACCAGGGTAAACCCTTGACCAATAAAGAGTAGTAATTGCCCAGCCGCTAAAATCCAGATCTCTCGGTTTAGATTGGGCAGCCAAGAGAGGAGTTTATGGGTGGGTTGTGTGGGTTGCTCCATTAGATAGTCAAGGTTCCTGGAAGTGCGATCGCTTAGGCTAGAGAGATAAGTCTAGAGATAGAAATATTTCTTAATATTAATATTCTAAGAGCTGAGAGAAATGTGTGCAGTTGAATTCCTTCCCCGCCAAACTTTCTCAGCTCAATCTCCACATCCTTAAATGTTCTAACCCTGGACTTGGAAACCCGGATTCTCCGATATCGAATAGTCAAATCCCAGATGGACCTACAGTTCTGATGCACTTGACATCCGTATGAGAATTCATCGCGATCGAAGTTACGGATTCCTCAGTCAATTCCCGCGTCTCGCAATCGCCGCTCCATCTCAGCTAGACGCTGCAAAGCCGACTCCTTAGCAACCCGCTCTTGCTCTACTTGTTCAAATCCCCAGAGCAACAAATCGCCCGCTTGAGTCCACCATCGCAGCCAAAAGCCATCGCGGTTTTCTCGTTTTCCTCGCCAAAGACCTATCGATAGACCCATTTCCGCTATCCAGTAGCGCTGGTGTTCATCCGGCAGTCGCAACTCATATTTGCCGGACCCATCCAAACGATGGACTTCTAAATCACCGCTGTCAGGCTCAAAGACAATATATTTCGGAACCTGCAAAATCTGCTCGTAGAAAAACCACCTGCCAGGAGGATATGTCCAAATCGTCAGGCAGAAGTTCCCAGGTAATTTTGTAAGTCGGTACACTTGCAACCATAGACCGGATAGGAAAGCGCTGTGCATTTACCATAGCAGTTCCCAGCTGAGGCCTGCACCATGGTGAATGGATCGGGTTCTGCGCGATAGGATTATTTGAAGTCACTAGAATTGCACTAAAAAGCAAGGATACCCCTCCCTATGACCACCGCCCCACTCAGTTGGCCAGAACTCGAAAGTATGACAGACTTTCAAATTGACACCGTCAATGGGCCCACCAACGCCCAAGCCCTGTTGAGACTATTTGGCCATCCTGAATCGGACGTGCGGGTGACTTTGTACCGTGATCATCACGCCTGGTGCCCCTACTGCCAAAAGGTTTGGCTATGGCTGGAAGAAAAGCAGATCCCCTACCGCATCAAGAAAGTAACCATGTTCTGCTACGGCAAGAAAGAGAGCTGGTACAGACACATTGCGCCGTCGGGGATGCTGCCGGCTCTGGAGCTAGACGATCGGATCATTACAGAGAGCGATGATATTTTAGTGGCGCTGGAACGGGTCTTTGGTCCTTTACACAAAGGCATGGCGGATCCGGTGGTGGTTCCTCTGCGGCGGCTAGAGCGATTGCTATTTCGGGCTTGGTGCGTCTGGCTTTGCTATCCGTCCCGGTCAACCCGAGAAGAACAGCGCAACCGAGAGCAGTTCGCTGAAATCGTGACTAAGATCGAGGACGCCCTAAACCGGACCCCAGGTCCCTATTTTCTAGATGACTTTAGCGTCGTCGATGTGGTCTTTACCCCTTATGTTGAACGGATGAACGCCAGCCTTTACTACTACAAAGGCTATTCTCTGAGGGAAGAAAACCCCCGCCTTTCTGACTGGTTTGACGCCATGGAAAGCCGCCCTACCTACCGGGGCGCCCAGAGCGATTTTCATACCCACGCCCATGATTTGCCGCCTCAGATGGGGGGCTGCTATGAGAACAACCAACCTCAGATGAAACTGAATAAAGATCGGGTAGACAATGGGCCTTGGGAGGGGTTGCCCGATGTCACCTATCCTGAGCCGGAACATTCTCGGGCTGAGGCGCTTCACCGCGTAATCAAACACCATGCCAACATTATCCGAGTCAACCCTGCCGATGACGCCGTTTTTGATGAAGCCCTCCGGTGCGCTCTAACCCACATGATGACGGGTGAGGCCTGTCCGCCGCCCAAAGAATCAGATGCGGCGCTACGGTACTTACGCGATCGCATCAGCGTCCCCCGCGACATGTCGATCTACGCCGCCAAACGATTACGGCAAGCCTTAGAAGAGACCGCTGCGCTGGAGGGCGATCGCCAAGGACCGCCCATTCCTGTCCGCCATCGCCGAGACCAAGACCCAGCCAACTTTATTTAGAGATTAGCTTTAATAGGAAATAAAGAGAGGCGTACCAATGCTTCAAACCCCCATAGCAGCCGATGTTTTATATCCTGACTCAGACGGCGAGGCAATGGCTGATAATACCATTCAGTATCGCTGGATTGTCCGTTTGGTTACCAATCTAAAACGGTTATTAACCGATCAAACAGCCTTCGTTGCGGGTGATTTGCTTTGGTATCCTATCCAGGTTAAAGTCCCGCCTGTTCCTGTCCAGGCCCCTGATGTCATGGTTGTGCTAGGCCGTCCTGATGGCGATTTGCCAATAGCAACGCTGCGCGAACGCGGCAGCTATAAACAGTGGGAAGAAGACAAAATTGCGCCGCAGGTGGTCTTTGAAATTCTTTCGCCGAGCAATAGCGCCAGAGAAATGCTGGCTAAGCAGGCTTTCTACAGAGAGCACGGCGTCTTGGAAATGTTCTTTTACGATCCGGACTCCTATGACTTTTGGGGACTCGTTCGTAAAAATCTAGATGAAGACTTTTCGCCGCTTACGCCGATTAATTTCCCTTGGGTGTCCCCTACTTTAAAGATCCGCTTTGAACTATTTGACGACGGTTTAGTTATTTTTCATCCAGATGGCGAACTGTTCAAAGATCCCGGAGAGTTTATCAAGGAACGGGATCGAGCATTTGCAAAACTCCGAGAGCTAGGTATTGATCCGGAACAGCTTTAAGCGTGCAAAAAATGGTCAAATAGTTCTAGCACAAGCAAAGGTTTGAAGGCAAACCTCATTAGGGAACTCCAGTAAAGTAACCACCATCCACCCATCCACCCATCCACCCATCCACCCATCCACCCATCCACCCATCCACTGTCCCAAGGCTCATAGAGAATATAGGTCAATCACATAATGACCGACCAGGGTAATTCGCTCATAGGACATGATGTAAACATGGAGCAGCGTGTCATCCTGGGCGTCGCGGTGTAGAACTACCCCATTGACGCCAATATCTTTGCGATAATCAATCACTCGATTGTCGTCCGTTAGCCAAACGCTAAAGAAAGGACTCTGGTCGGGAGGATGTTGCACTAAATCTGCATAATCTTGAGTGAAGGGCGGCGCAAACCCAAGGGGCATATAGACGCCATCGGCGTATTGACTGCTCTCTAATTGGGGAATCTGCTCTAGGTCAAAGCCACTAATTATAAACTTTCGGGTTTCCCCATCGGTATTGGCAAATTCAATCTCAACCTCCCTCAAATCCTGGTTTGAGAGGGGAGATGAAATCTGTCGCACCGTAGCGCCCGTGACGTTGGCTATCTGATCATAATCTGACTCCCACAGACGATTGGGATTATAAACTCCCGGATGTAAAAAGCTCTGAAACTTGAGATTGGCCTGTCTCAGATCTCCCCAAGTGTTGATGTTTTGAGCCGAAGTGTTCTCAGCGTAGACGACTAGATCAGCTTTTTCCACCTGTTCGTCAACGGCGATAATTGATTCTGTGGCCAGGTCAAGAACCGGAGCCGCCTGTTCTTGATTCACCTGTCTAAGGGCGTCCAAGTCAAAAGCCATCCCCGACAAAAAGCGAAACCCCGGCCAATTTTCTAGATTACGAGCCTGGCGCCAGTATTTTGTCGGGTTAAGTTGAGCGATTAAACTGGCGTAGGCGCCTCTAGGAAAGTTGAAATACCCCTGGTAAATTGTCTCATTATCGCCATTTTCAGTTTGGGCAAACACAGCGACTTCCCAATAGCCTGCCCCTAAGCAGTTATTTGTCAGCGCAATGGAGAGATCCTCAGCGTTGTACCCCGAAAATCCCTCAGGCCACTGACTGCTCTCCGAGCCTACCTCAAAGATAACCTGCTGTCTGTTGAACTCTCGTTCGGTAAGGAACCATCGAGTGAGGTCTGGATTTCCTTGAGCTGTTTCAGGCGATTTAGGAATAAACAGCTTTAGGTCGACATTTGGCATTCGCAACTGGGCGCTTTGGGAGGCGTGAGTCAAGGTCAAAACTATGTCAAATTGGGCTCCGCGCTGTTGCTGAAAGCTAAGTCCCTCACCAACCCATTGGTGATTTTCAACGGGTTCCGTCATGATTGAAATATCGGCTAAAGCGTCTGGGCCATAGCGCTTTCCTGGGACGGGACCGGTTAGAACGGCGATGGCGGCTAAGCTAGCGCCCAAGCCCAAACAAGATAATCGCTTGAGGTGAGTTTTAACCTTGCGTGGAATTTTATGAAAGGGCGACTTCGGTTGAATCGCCCCCTCAACGCCGCCAATATTCTGATTGCTTACTTGGCTATTTTGCTTGGAGACAGTTTCTTGGGAAACAGACATGATGCACTTTCCGATTAAATGCCAGCAACATTGGCATAGTATCGGGCTCAGGAATGTGTCCACATCCAATAAATGTCATGTCCAAAATATGATCAATGTCATGGACTTGCTCTTACAGCTGACAAATTCAATTCTCGACCTCAGGTCCGCCGTCTCTACACTAGTTTTTCAAATAGCAGTGAAGCCTCCGTCTATAATAACCCCTTGCCCTAGAACAAAAGAGGCGTCATCGGAACAAAGCCAGACTACCGTATTGGCGATCTCGTGGGGCTTAGCCAATCTACCGATAGGATGCAATGATTCCATATACTTGAGGGTGGCGCTATCGCCTCCGCTAAGGCTGTCCAGCAGTCGAGTTTCAGTTGCTCCAGGACATACGGCGTTAATCCGAATTCCCTGTTGGGCGTATTCTAAGGCGGCGGTTTTAGTCAAACCCAACACGGCATGTTTAGAGGCTGTATAGGGGGCATGTCCGGGAAAGCCAGTGACGCCTGCGATCGAAGACGTATTGACGATCGCGCCGCCGCCATTCGCTAGCATATGCTCGATCTCGGATTTCATCGCATACCAAACCCCCTTGACGTTGACAGTCATCATCAAATCGAAAGTCGCTTCAGTCTGATCGAGAGTCATCGCTTGGGGATCGTCTACGCCCGCATTATTGAAGGCGGCATGCAGTCCCCCATAGGTTTCAACGGTGTATTCGACTAAATTTTTAACGTTCTCTGGCTTCGTTACATCAGTTTGATAAAAACTAGCTCGCCCCCCTGATTGTTCAATCAGATCAACTGTTTCTTGGCCTAATTTTTCGTTGCGATTGCCAATGACAACAGATGCTCCTTCTGAAGCGAATTTAAGCGCCGCAGATCGACCAATCCCAGAACCACCACCGGTTACGAGAACAACTTTATTTGCAAATCGACTCATTATTCTATCCTGCTTACTTACTGTTATGAAACTGTTAGAACGACCTTTCCTGTAAACTTGCGATCCAACAGTTCTTGGGCATACCGAGGCGTTTCCGACCAATCTGCTTCAATCATTGTGGGGATTTTCAATTTTTTGTCGGACACCAGACGCAGCAGTCTTGTCAACGCTAGAGAGGAAGGCTGCAATTCAGCCTCGGTATAGAGCGTCAGTCCATAGACGGTACGCTGACCGCCATTGCCGAAGAGGGCTGGATAAGGGGAAAATTGGCTATCATAACCGCCAGTTACACCGTAACAGACCAGAGTCCCCCCTTTTGCGGTGTTTTCCAGCAACTTTCCGAACAGAGGACCACTGACGCCATCGACCACCAGGCGGTAAGGCCCTTCAGTTTCTAACCCAGCGCCGTCAGTCGTCACAACCACCGCGTCGGCGCCCACACTCTGAGCAAAGTCCACCTGCTCTGATTTGCGAACTTGGGCGACAACGCGAGCCCCGCTGAGTTTCGCCAACTGCAAGGCAAAGTACCCAACGCCGCCTGTGACACCGTTGACCAACACTGAATCGCCTACCAGTCGGGTTCCTTTGTCGATCGCCGCTAAAGCAGTCAGGCCAGCCACAGGCAGCGTGGCGGCTTTAGCATCTGAAACGTTGTCAGGAATCGGTGAAATATAGTTGGGGTCACCGATCACATATTCGGCAAAGGCATCCATTTCCGGTCTCCAGCCAACCACCCTTGCACCTTCAGGAAGTCCACTCCCATCAGCGGCAGTTTGAGCGATCGCGCCGACATAATCCCAGCCGATCGCACTGCCCTTTTCCGCATTTTGGGCCATCGCAATCTCCCCTCGGTTCAGAGAAAATCTGGTCACTTTAATCAGACTTTGATGAGGCAGTGGCTGGGGGTCCTTGGCTTCTCCAAACGTGAGCGATCCGGTGTGGCTAGGGTCTATTATGATACGTTTCATCATATTTCCCAATGACAACAACCTCTTTACCATGCAAAGCAGGCATAAACAGATTCCATTCATCTCGAACGGCGCACTAAAACGGAATAAATGTAATCTGAATCAATCGGCTAAAAGCCTTACAGAACAATGATTTACTCTGGCACTCTAATAACGACTCACTGATTTGTCAAACAAATATTTTTAATATCGGGTATTGACGCCATCGATATGGAGCCTTCCTGCCGTGACTATTGACTACACCAATCTCCGCAAACTCGACCTCAATCTGCTGCTGGCTCTCGATGTTCTGATTGAGGAAGCCAGCGTCACCAAAGCGGCAGAGCGGCTGAATATGAGCCAATCTTCTATGAGTCACGCCCTGAAACGATTGCGATCGCTATTAGGCGATCCCATATTGATCCGTACATCGCGGGACATGGAAGTGACGCCCTATGCCCGTGAAATCAGCGTCTCAATTCGTCAGGCTCTGACGAACATTCAAGGTGCATTATTTGAAAGAGATCCATTCAATCCTAATGCAGCGCGTGAGGACTTTCGGATCGCCGCCAGTGACTATGTCGAAGCGACACTGGGAGGCAATCTTCTGCAGCAGTTGACTAATCGAGCGCCGGGTGTCCGCATCCGCGTCAGCAACCTTGATCGCGCCACTGTATTAGACGCCCTGGATGACAATAGTGTTGACCTCTTTATTGATGTTGATTTACCCCGCAAAAGCTGGCATGTCAAGCAAGACTTATATCAAGAAGAATTTGTCTGTGTGGTTGATAGCAGGTGCGCAGCCACTGAGATATCGCTTGAAGACTACCTCAAGCGATCGCACGTTCTCGTCTCTATGCGCAATGATTTCCACGGTGCAGCAGACCAGGTTCTAGCGCAACAACAGCATACACGTAATGTGATTTGGTCAACCACTCACTTCATGGCAGTCCCTTTTTTGATCATCAATTCTGACTGCATGGCGTTATTGCCAAAACGTATGGCTCAAAAGTGCGCCAGGTCTATGGGATTAACACTATTGCCGCCGCCGATTGATGTGGTTGGGTTCACCGTCTCAATGTTTTGGCATCAACGGAATAACAATCTGCCCGAGCATCAATGGCTACGCAATCAGCTCATGGAAGCAGCGCGAACACTTTAGGGAGTAGCGTCAAAAATTAAGTTCCAGAAAAAGGCAGTGGATGGGTGGATGGGTAGATGGGTGGATGGGATGTTATTTTTTTGCAGCTCCCCTAGCCTAACACTAAGGTTTTGTAGGGACTACCGAAATGGTGGAGGCGTTAAATTCTATCTGGCCAAATTTACCAGTGACTGAGACCTGGTCGCCCACCTCAATATGGCTAGGAGTGTTGTTGTCGTATAGGTCCGAAGCGTCCACCCACAAAGTCTGCTCGCCAGTCTGCAAGCGGAGCCCATCATCCCATACTCTTTCAATTGTGCCGGTTTGAGTGGATTGAGTATGACCGAGCTGGGGTAGAAAGATCGCAGCGATAACACCAGCGGAGATGACGGTTAATGTGGAGGGACATTTCATGGGTAGCTCCTGATTTTTCTGGGTTGAAGTTCTCTTTTGTCTATATGGATAGTTTGTCCATTCCCCATAAGCTCTATGTGAAACTCTAATTAGAAGATTTTCATTAGAAGACTTTCATGGTTCATCTATTCCCACTTTCTCCCACAGACATATCCACGTTGGCAGCCTAACTTAAGTACATGAATAGTTCATTAGTGGACTTTAGATGAAACCTGATATCTAGCGGAATCTGACTACCGATGCAGTTCTTTAGTGGGGGTGTGTTTGCCAACCATGACAAACCCTACTAATCCAGGAGAATCGGACGTATGGCGCAACCTGTAAGTAACCCCAATCCAGTTTTAAAAGCACCCTCTGTTCAGATCGCCTCTGTTCCGCCTTCAAACACAGCCCCAACGATTCAGGAGGTTGACTCCACCATGCAATTCCTGGATCTTCCGGCGATTGGCGGGGGGGCTGTAAGTGGCGTGATTGGAGATGCAACGGACCCAGCGGCGACCCAGGGAGTGAATTTCAAAATTGCCGATTCTGACACGAATCTCGATCAACTAAAGGTTACTGTTACCAGTAGCAATCAAGCCGTTGTCAGTAATGACAGCTTGGTGCTCACAGGTATCGGCGCCGATCGTAACTTGAAGATCAATCCGACTGGGGTAGGGTATGCAGACATTCAAATCGAGGTAAGTGACGGCGTTAATACCAATCTCTACACCATCCAATATGGCGCGTCTGATGGGGCCGCCAATTCCAAGACTAGCCACTTCCATACGGGGACCAGTGATGCGTCTACCGCCATTGCAATCGACTCAACCTATATGTTTGTGGCGGATGACGAAGGCCAAGTGATTCGACTTTATGATCGAAATCAGTCTGGTTTACCGGTGAGTGAGTTTGACTTTACGTCGGCTTTAGGGTTAACCGATGAAAAAAATGGCCAGTTCCGTGAGGTGGATATCGAGGCGTCAACCTTAGTGGGCGATCGCATTTACTGGCTAGGGTCCCACAGCAATTCCAGTAAAGGGAAGGATCGGCCTAATCGGTCTCGTCTGTTCGCCACTGAAATCGTCGGTAGCGGCGCCGACGCCAAGTTAGAGTTTGTCGGATACGTTGACTTCCGCCAAGATTTAATCAACTGGGGGGATGACCATGGCTACAACTTCTCAGCCAGCGCCGCCACCGGCAAACCCACTGAGTTTCCCGACAGTTTCAATATCGAAGGGTTAACGGTCTCGCCCGATGGCAATACGGCTTATATCGCCTTCCGAGCGCCGAATACACCCACCTCGACCCGGACCAACGCCTTAATTGCCCCACTGAATAACTTTGCGGATTTAGTCGACGGGAAAGCCTCCACTGCAATCTTTGGCGATCCGATTGAACTGGACTTAGGAGGACGCGGCATCCGCAGTATTGAGCGCAATGCGAATAACGAATACCTGATTGTTGCAGGACCTGCCGGTTCAGCTACGGGGACTGCGCCGAATGACTTCCGCCTATATTCTTGGACAGGTAATCAAGCTGACGCGCCAACGTTACTGCCAGTCCAGTTACCTGATTTGGCTACGGGCGGCAGCTTTGAATCTATTGTCCATCTACCTAATCACCTCAGCGCCCGTAGCCAAATTCAGTTACTGCTAGATAACGGCGATACCGATTGGTATGGCAATGGACAAGAATCGAAAGACCTGTCGCAAGCAAACCACCAGAAATTCGCCAGCGTTACGGTTTCCCTGGGCGGCGACGCTAATATCATGCAGGGCTCCAGCCAGAACAACACCCTGCGAGGCGGCAACAGTGATGACGTGATTGATGGGATGGGGGGCAACGACAAAATCTACGGAGACGACGGCCATGATCAGCTCTTTGGAGGGGTCGGTAACGACAAAATCAAGGGGGGGAACGGCAATGATTTAATCTTTGGCGATCAGGGTAAAGATAAGCTATCCGGCGGTAAGGGCGACGATAAACTTATCGGGGGTCTGAGTAATGACAGAATAAATGGGGATGGCGGCAATGATTTGCTCTATGGCGGTAATGGCAACGACAAACTCTATGGCGGGAACGGCGATGATCAGCTCCACGGCGGGCTAGGCAAAGACAACATAAAGGGGGGAGACGGCGATGATTTGATCTTCGGCGGAGTCGGTAATGACAAGCTATCCGGCGGAGACGGCAACGACAAACTCTACGGCGGTCTGGGTTATGACAACATTCTGGGCGGCAAGGGCGACGATATCCTTGTCGGCGATCAAGGCGCTGACCGTCTCACTGGCGGCAAGGACAAGGATACCTTTGTCTTTTCAAGCATCGGAGACACCTTCGCCACCATCACCGATTTTGAAATCGGAATCGATACACTTGACCTGAGGACTCTCTTTAATAGCGCGGAGTACACCAGCGCTAACCCCATCGAGAGCTATGTCAAGCTGGTGCAACACGGCTCCAGCACCCAGGTCAAAGTTGATGTCTTCGGCGATAACGGCGACCAGTTCAAGACGGTGACGCAGCTCAATCATGTTGATAAAACCGCTCTAACCTCTGATCACTTCAGGTTTGCTTGAGGAGGAGGCAATGAACTTGAAGTGGGAAGTATTAGGGGGGAAGGAGGAGACAGAATCCAGTTCCTAAATAACTTCTGACTTCTGTATTCCTTCTCTACTGGATTATCCCGATTTAAGTTGCCCATCCCCTGCTTTCACGGAATTATAGAGCAAAATTCCGATATTAAGTTCTGTGAGTAGGGGGGGGCCGCAAAAGTACTGGATAAGATCCATATTTCAGGATTTATCCAGCAGATCGGACATTGAGCTATAAATTATACGGCTTTCAGCTATCTGTTTAGGCTGTACTTCGAGGCTGTTGATGGGGCGCCAGATATTAAGCAAGTGTAAATTTACTGCAACGATTTGAGGAGAAACGAGAAAAATCGATCCGCGCATTGCTGAAAAGTTGCTAGAGATTTTGGCATCCTCACAGGTTTCTACCGTCGCAGATATCGGTGCTGGTACGGGTTCTTATGCATTTGTTCTAGCGGAGCATGGGTATCGTGTTTTGGCGCTTGAGCCGTCAGCCATAATGCAGAATCAGGCGATTTCCCATCCCTCAATTGAATGGATCGATGGATATGCAGAGAGCTTGCCATTATCCGACCAAGCAGTAGATGCAGCTATCATCATGCTTGCTTTTCACCATTTCTCAGATTATAGACAAGCATTGAGCGAGATTCACAGGGTTGTAGGTAATGGGCAAATGGTATTCTTCACCTACGATCCAGTGATGATTCCTAGCTTCTGGTTGACCGAGTATTTCCCCTCGTTTACTAGAGACGTTGAATCTACATTTTTACCAATTCCAAAATTAGTAAAGGAGATTCAAACGATTACAGATAGTTTGGTGAATGTGATTTCTTTTCCTTTGCCGAATGACTTGTCAGACTCATTCGCAGCAGTTGGTTGGGCGCGACCAGAACTATACTTGGATAGTGGTATTCGTAGTGGTATCTCTTCGTTTAGCAAAATTGATGATTATGAGCTAAATAGTGGTCTATCCCGCTTAAACGAAGATTTAGAAAGAGGCAGATGGGATAAAAAATATGGGTATCTACGCCAGCAAAGTCAGTATGATGCTGGATATCGCTTTGTTCATCGCCCAGCCGTATGACAATTTGGGTGTAGCGGATCGACCGAAATCGCTTGGGTAAGACGCAAAGCCCTGAACACCTGCTGACCCAAAACGTTATGCGCGCGACTCGAAGTCGTTCGGGGGAGTGGGAAAGGACTCCCAAAATCCTTTCCTCGCCAGTGTCCAGGTGAATATCCACCTCGGAATATTCACTCAGTAATTGGGAGGGCGGCATCATAGACGAGGTTAAGTGGCAGTATCCACAGTTGGACTTCCGCTCCCTCTTTTTTCCTTACATGAGAGGCTCTGCCTCAAGGTGATTGACTGCGGCTATGGAGGCAGAGTCTCCAAACGGGCTCCACAGGCAGAGCCTGGCAACCAGGAATGAACATTGATTTGAGTTTGTGAACCCCAGCCTACGGTGAGAGGGTGCGATCGCATTATCTAATCAATTGATTCCGCGTTTGGTGCGACAAGCGAAACAAATTGGAACTCGTAAAATGCTCAAGCAGCTCCGACAAGATTTCGAAAAAATTTAGACAAGGCATCGCGATCGCGCTGAATTCGATTACCCATCCACAGTCTTCTATTGGGACTTTATTTTTGTGCCAATCCCCAAGGCAAATCCTGAATATTAGGGATCATCGTGGCTCAGGCGATCACACAGATGGCGATCGCGCTCTGACAGATCCGCATTGGTGCTGAGAAAATCCTTCACCCAACTGCAGCCGTAAACTAACACCTGATCGGGATTTAACACCTGGTCTAAATCCCAGATAATCACTTGTTTGTCATCCCCCGCCGAAGCGATCGACGCCCCATCCGGGCTGAAAACTAGATCGCTAACCCCATTGGTGTGGCCATTGAGGGTGCGGATCAGTTCACCGTCAAGCGTCCAGAGTTTAACGGTGTGGTCTCCACTGGCAGAAGCGATGATCTGACCATCCGGGCTAAAGGCAACCGCCCGCACACGTGCATCATGCCCTACCATTGTGAACAACAGAACGCCTTCGAGGGTCCAGAGTTTGACCGTTTTGTCCTCACTGGCGGAGGCGATGATCTGACCATTGGGACTGAAAACCACATCCTCAACCCCACTGTCATGCCCGGTCAGGGTCTGGACTAAAGCGCCGTCTGGCCGCCAAAGCTTAACTGTTGTATCTCCACTGGCCGAGGCGATTAGCTTTCCGTTAGGGCTAAAGGCCACCGCTTCAACCCTTGCCTGATGCCCTGTCAGGGTCCTGATTAAGGCGCCATCTCGCCGCCAGAGCTTAACCGTCTGATCATCCGAGGTGGTGGCGATCAGCTCGCCATTTGGGCTAAACGCCACCCCCTCCACCTCATTAGCGTGCCCATCTAAAGTGCTCAGTAAATGCCCCTCAAGATCCCAAAGTTTGGCCGTATTATCCTCACTAGCCGAAGCAATCAACTGACCATTGGGGCTGAAGACAACCTCCTCAACCTCATCGGTATGGGCTCTGAAGATATCTAACAGGTCGCCCTCTCGCCGCCAGAGTCTGATCATCTGATCGTCAGATCCTGAGGCGATCAGTTCACCATTAGGGCTAAACGCCACACTGCCCACCTCACCGCTATGTCCGCCGAGGATTGTTAGGAGCTTATTATGGGGCCGCCAAAGTAAAAGCGTTCCATCCTCGCTGGCCGAAGCCAAGGTCTTTCCCGCTCGACTAAAGGCGATGGCATGAACTTTGCCAAGATGTCCCGCCAGCGTGCGGAGCAACGTCCCATCCCGTCGCCACAGTTTGATCGTATCGTCATCAGAGGCCGAGGCTAGAGTCTGACCGTCAGGACTAAAGGCGATACCATTTACTCCAGCCCCATGGCCTCGGAGAAGAGTCGGCGGATGGATTTGAAACTTGCCAGCGCCGTTAGCTTGCCAGAGTTTAATGGTATGGTCGTCAGACGCCGAAGCGAGGGTCTGACCATCGGGACTGAAGATCACGCTTTTGACCCCGGCGCTATGGCCCGCCAACGTTTCCACGAGCCTACCCTCTCGCCGCCAAAGCTTGATCGTGCTGTCTCCACTGGCCGAAGCCACTAACTCGCCATCTGGGCTGAAAGCCACTGCCTGAACCTGATCGGCATGCCCGCTGAAAGTTGCCAGCCAGTCCCCATCCAGGCTCCAAAGTTTGACGGTATTGTCGTCAGAGGCAGAGGCGAAGCGGAGGCCATCGGGACTAAAGGCGATGTGGTTGACTCCGGCGCTATGGGCTTCCAGCGTCGTCACTAGGACGCCGTCGGGTTGCCAAAGTTTGATCGCGCCATCTTGACTGGCCGAGGCGATCAGCTCGCCATAGGGACTAAACGCGACGCATCGAACCCGATCGCGATGGCCCTCCAACGTTGTCGCCAGACTGCCGTCTCGCCGCCAGACTTTGGCGGTCCCGTCCCGACTAGCCGAGGCGATCAGTTCGTCATCAGGACTGAAGGCGACGGCATAGACCGCATCTTTATGGCCGGACAGTCGATTGTACGTTTGCATCCGAAAAACGGCTCGCAGCAGCCCTTGATCGACCTCATCGGCAAGCCCTAAGGTTAGGCCGCCCCACAACTTCTTCAGTTTTTGGCGAGCGCTGAGGGCAGTGAGCAAGGCCTGCAAATTTTGATTCAAATAAATGGCTTCTTCCGATCGGGTCACATTGCCTTTGATTTGGCTAATGGCGGCGCTGCGGTACTGAAGGAAAGTCGATACGCCTAATCCACTCGCCACCACTAATAAAGCGCTCACGGCGCTTAGCGCAACCCGTTGCCACTTAACAACTTCTTTTTGTCTCGCCAACTCTGCCTGCAGGGCGGCTTGGGTGCGGGCCATCTGGGCCTGTTGCATTTCCCACTTATCTTGGGCTTGGCTAGCGGTGAGGAATTGATAATCCAGGCCGCTTAAACTGCGACGCCCGGCCCAAGCTTGGGCCTCCTCCAAGGCCTGTCCGCGCAATAGCCGAGAGGTATCCTGACGATCTGACGTCAGCCAAGCGGTCAACGACTCGGCATAGGGGCGTAGTTTCGCTAATTGTCGCTCCACCCAAACCGAATTGAACACCGTTGCATAGATGCGATTATGCACCGTTAATCGCCCAGCCTGCTTAACCACAATGCCCGAAAGCAACAATTCAATTTGTTCGCGGCTGTCATCCGCTGGCGCTGACCCCGCTTGCAGAATTTGCAGGTAGAGTCCCAGCAGTTGGCCAACCCGCTGCTCACGCCTCAGGAGGCGATCGCGGATAGTCTTGAGATGTTCTGGATTATCCCGACTGGCCCAGGCGTCGACGATGGCCTCCTGGACCAGCTGACTGATAAACGTGGTCGCGTCAGTTTTTGCATATGTTTTCGAATTCGTGGACCTGTTCGGACCGAAGGGGAACTCAATTTCAAGTTGACTAGCCGCTAGCTGGCAGAGCTTCTGAGTCAGAAAAGGCTGCCCTCCAGTCCAGAATAGTATTTGCTTGATCAGGTCTTCGGCCGGGATGGGCTTTCCCGTTAAACCTTTAGCTAAGGGGGGAGCCTCCTCCAGTTGGAAGCCACGCAATTCAATTGCTTTACCCAGGTTGAAGGGGGTGCGATCGCGGTCTCGCATCAAGTCTGAGGGGGTCGCCACCCCAAACAGGCCAAATACCAAACGTTGATACTTTGACTCAGACGCCCGTTGGTTAAAGAAAGACCGCACCAGCGCAAAAAAATCATCCACCGGAAAATTGAGTCCGAGGATGCTATCGACTTCATCGATAAAAATAACAACCTTCTTACCCTCAACGTGGACAAGCAGGACATCGCTGATAAACCGGCTCAAGCGCTGCACAGCGGACAAATCGGTTTGCGCCTGCCACCACTGTCTGAAGTTGACGGTTGCGAATAGGTTAAACCCTCGCCACAATTCGAACGCCACCCCCTTATACCACTGTTCTGGGGACAACGCTTCACTGCCAATGGTGGTCAAATCAACCGAAGTACAGCTAAATCCAACTTGCTGCAGGCAATGTTTTATCCGCACCCGCAGGCTGGATTTTCCGGTCTGCCGAGCGTTAAACACATAGCAAAACTCCCCCGCTAATAAGGCCTGGTAGAGCTCACGGTCAGCTTGACGCTCGACATAACTCGGCGCCTCGATGTCCAGGCTGCCGCCTACTTGATAGGCGTAGGGTGTTGGGGTGGGTGGGGGCATGGGAGGGATGGGGGAGCAGGGGGAGCAGGGGGAGCAGGGGGAGCAGGGGAGGCAGGGGGGCAGGGGAGAAAGTGTAGAGATGTGACATGTCACGTCTCGGGAATATTTGGGAGGGGAGGAGGGGAAGATGTAGGGAGGGGAGTAGAGAGAGAATGGGAGAGAATTTGGAATTCAAGAGGATCGGGGCATGGGATGTTATTAAGCTGTGGTTTCTTAAAAAGTTGGGGCTTTAGAGCTGATCGAGTTGCACCCGAAAATATTGCCGATATAGATCACAACGGGGAATGATCTCTTCATCCTTCAGGATGACTAGCCCCATGCTCTCCAGCTGGTAGGCTGAAATCGGCTCCGATGGCGACGGACTATCTGATTCGACTGCTTTTTTGAAGACTGACGCCAGGTTTGGATGTGCTTTTAGCATGGCCAGGCAACCCCGCAGATGGTTACTGTAGATGCCGGTGGGTGAAGGCGCCTCTTTCAGCAGCGTCTCGATTCCTAACTCTTCACGAGAGAGGTGATAGAAGGCCAGACGCAACAGATAGGGATGTCCGTCTAGCATTCTATGTAAAGAGGTAAGGCTCCGCGCGCCAGTTTTTCCCTTGGCCCAAGTCAGGCCATGCAGCAGGGCTAACTCTTGACTCTGCTCGACGGTGAACCCTGGCAATTGCAGGGGGACGCCCACATTAAAGGGGGATTGATTGAAATTCAGGGGAATATAAATCTCGGTCGAATGCACCACAACCAGTCGGAGTTTTTTCCAAATCGCGAGGTTTTTAGCTTCTTCATGCCAGACTCGCAGGAGTGGCAGAAACTCTTTGGCAATGTCAGGATATTCAAAAATCCGTTGCAATTCATCCAGGGTCACTACGAGCGGCCCCTCGAGTTGAGCCAATAGGTAGGCTTGAAGGTAGGCGGTGCAGCTAAGCTTGCTACCCAAATCCTCATCCCAAAAGAGATCGAGCTTAGGTTCGAGTTCCAGTTGCTGGGTGAGGTTGGCGCAGAACCACCGGATAAATCGATCTAAGCTGGTCAGGTGTGATGCGTCCGCGTGCTGTAGATTTACCCGCACGATCCGGTAAGCCTGAGTGTCTGTATAGGCGAGAATTCTGGACATCAGGGAGGTTTTTCCCCATTTACTGGGCGCTTTAATCCGGATCAGGGCGCCCGGTTTGACAATTTCTTCGTAGGCGCGTTCTTCTAGAGGGGGGCGCTCGACGTAAAAGGGAGAGACTAGGGGGACTGGGCCATCAGGGAACTCGGGGACAGGGAGGGCGGTGTCCTCGGTGCTGGAACGGGAGTTGGGTGAGTGGGTTTCGGGTGATTTTTCCCGGCTGCCGAGGGGGGCTGAGATCAGCGATCGCCGCCTTAGAGCCGAGCGAAAATTATTCTTCGTGACTTTCTCACCAAATACCTTGGATAGGGTTTGCCACATCTGGGAGCCCACTTCTCGGGTGTAATCGGCGTCATACCCAACCGCAGCGGCAATCTCCTGATAGGTTTGTCCCGACCAAGCATGGCGGAATACCAGTTCCTGTAAGTCGCTTAACGGGTCTGGTTGGAGAACTGCATCCAAAATTTTGAGGGCTTCTTCGGCAGTCATACGCGATTGAATCTTACTGACAAAGCTTCCCTGTAAAGATATAGACTTTTCACGGCTCTCAAAAGTGCCGGTTATCTAGCCCTCATTCCAGATGTTCCAGGCATGCATGTGACCTCAGGAATGGCTGGAGAGGTATTCAGTGCGGGAGGCGAGGGGGGAGACCGACCTATTACATCTCACTGACATAGGCCTGAAATAGTCATAGGAGATTCCCCCGATATGGCGTAAACAGAACTCTAAACTAGCCATAGGTATTGCGCATATTGCTTGCCTACATTTATGGCGTTCTTTAAGCTTTAGCATAGATAAGGCTCTTTCTTAAATTTCTCTCCGTCCCTGCGATCTAACAACGAGCCATGTCGCGTCGATGAAACCTAATAATGTCGATGAAACCTAATAATAAAGTCAAAGGTATGTGAAAGTATCTTAAGTTGTCTTAGGATTGCTGGCGCGGCGTTTCCACAGATATTAAGTACCTGTGCAGTGACGTTTACAGACTGGATGAACGTACTTAGGCGGTTTCAGCGGCTTTTCTCTGTAATTAATTCTGCCTACCTACTTAGCTTTGTGTTAGCCTACTGGTTAGGAGAAAAGATCATGAATAACGAGATGTTTTTGCACAAAGTTAGTCACACGATATCGCCGCCTGCCTACGCTTGATAGGGCAGGAAGCTAAAAGTGTTTTAAAGTCCCATTGGCGCTTTCCATTACAGTTTTGCCTTGGGCTAAGTTTTTATGTGCTTTCATCCTGCCCTGACTAAAGACCGTTTATTGACGTTCTAAAACAAGGGTAGGTTTTTTAATGGAAACGCATGCTAACGCCCAAAAGGGCGATCGCTTTGGCTTGCTGATGATTATGGTCTCAGCCAGTCTGTTGGGAACGGTGGGTATATTTGTTCAGGCTATCTATACCCTGTCTGAAACCAATCCCCTCTCCATCGGATTTTTTCGGTTGGCGATTTCAACGCCTGTCTTGTTTCTTACTTGCTTACGCACATTAGGATGGCGGACGTTTCAAATCGCCAGACGTGATTTGGCGGTAATGTTGCTAATTGGCGTGATGACTGCACTCAGCCAAGTCTGCTACTTTGGCTCCATTGGCTATATAGGTGTTGCGGCTGCTACGCTAATCACACTTGGCCTTGCGCCGGTTTGGGTCGCCCTACTCGCCTCGCTGCTACTGCGGGAAAGGGTTACGCGGGTAATTCTCTTGGCGGGTATGTGTGCGCTTGGGGGAACAGCCTTGTTGGTCAATATTCAGCCTGGACAGGTGATTCTGCGATCTCACACTGAGTTAGGCGTTCTTTTAGCCCTTGGCTCAGCCCTGGCGTATGGGTCAGTCACCCTATTCAGTCGATTGTTAGCGGGACGATATCATCCGCTCCAATCACTCACGGTTGGTTTTTTGGCGGGAGCCATCTTCCTGTTTCCGATCACATTGATCACTGGGCTGGCGCTTCAATATCCGTTTGCCAGTTGGATGTCGTTGTTATATTTGGGTATAGTCACAACGGCTTTCGCCTACTGGCTATATTTCAGCGGCATGCGTCATACGCCCGCTCTAGTGGCTAGCATCGCCACCTTGCTTGAGCCATTTACAGCAACCCTATTGGCATGGTGGCTGTTGGGTGAGCCATTAGGGACCTCAGGCATCGGCGGCGGCGTCTTGTTGTTGAGTGCGATTGGATTACTTTACTGGCAGAACTTGTATGGAAAGCAACGTAATCCTAGAAGGCGCTAACAAGCTCAATCCCAGGCGTTGCTGAATACCGGGATAATCGCCCTCACCCCCAACCCTTCTCCCTGAGGGAGAAGGGAGTAGGAATCAAAGTCTCTCTCCCCGGGGAGAGGGATTTAGGGTGAGGGCAATTGAGGCGCCATCACCTAAGCTGATGGGCGTCTATTTTGCAGTTTGGGGCAGTAGACAGTAGAGATTAGGCCGTAGACAGGGGAATCTCTCTGCCTACCGTCTACCTATATGCCAATGCCCTAATGTGCAACTTAAATGAGTAACAGCTTAATCGAGGAACTGGGGAGAATTTCTTCCTCAGTTCCCATTCAAGGGGATAGAAAAATCATCGGGCTTACGGCCTTGGCATCTGCTGCAATAATGCTTGAACCGGATGTAAGGGCGACCATTGCTCAAACCGTTTAACTTGAGAGCGGCAAGAATAGCCTGTGGCCAGAATTTGCTGTCTTTCTTGCAAATTTGACGGTAGATGGCGTTTCCAACTCATTTCAAAGATTGCTTTTGAGGTGAGGAAATGCTCGACTTCGTGACCATAAATTCCAGCCATGCCGCAGCACCCTGTAGATGCCAGGTTTAGCGTCAGTCCCGCTGCTTGAAACACTTGCCGCCACTGCTGACCCGACGCCCACGCAGCAGTCTTTTCGGTGCAGTGGCCAAATAGGGTGTAAGGCTGAGAGGAGATGGCAGGTGGGTGAGATTTTGTTCGGAATGCTTCGCCAATGAGATCGCACTCCCCCGCCAAGAATTCCTGTAGCAACTGAACCCGTGGTGGAACTTGTTTTGAATCGCCAAATTGTTCATACTCATCCCGATAGGTGAACACAATACTGGGTTCAATCCCAAGCATCGGCATCCCCAGAGCCCTCATTCGCCTGAGATATGTCGCATTTCTCTGAACCCAGGTCCTGAACAACTGCAAGAACCCTCGAACGTGCAAAAGTTTGCCGCTGGCAAAAAACGGCGGCACATAGACTGTATATCCTAGCCGACTCAAAAAGTCGTAGGTATCTAGAACCAGTTGCGCCTCGTAGAAACTTGTGAAAGCGTCCTGGAGCAAAATGACGCCGTTTTTCCGCTCTACTTCGCTCAACTTAGATAACTCAGCTAGATCAAAGGTGGGCGCTTGTCTGGCCGCCAACCCCTGCCTGACCGTTAATGGACTGGCCACAGGCAGATCCACCAATCCCATAAATTGCTGAACGAATCGGCGGGTTAACGGGTTCTGGACGGCCAAATTAGCCAGGGCAGGCGCCTGAGATTGCCAGTGGGCAATGGTTTCGATATGGGCGATCAGATAATCCCGCCAGGGTCTGAGATATCGAGTGTAGTAAAGGTCAAGAAATTTCGATTTCAGACTAGGAATATCCACATGAATGGGACATTGATTGGCGCAGGCTTTACAGGAAAGACAGCCGTGCATGCCTTCATACACTTCATGGGAATAGTCATACACGCCCCTGGCTCGGGTGAGGGTATTCCAGACTTTAATCGGGAAACTGCCAGGCTGTTCTAAAGGCGCACTCTTGGACGCCTCCAATCGCCGCAACCATTCTCGCAGTAAACTGGCGCGGCCTTTGGGGGAATGGATGCGATCGCACATTCCCTTATAGGACGGACACATCACGTCGTCTGGATTGACGTTAAAACAAGCGCCATTGCCATTACAACTGAATGCTGTTTCATAGGCAGACTGCGCCGAGATCGACACCTGTCGGTCAAATTGTCCCCTCAAGGGCGATTCAATCCGGACGACATCTGCAGATGTTCCATAGGGTGCGACAATTTTCCCTGGATTTAATTTATTCTCTGGATCAAACGCAGCCTTGATTTTGCCCAAATCCTGGTACAGCTCTTCCCCAAAGAAAGTAGGGGTGTACTCACTGCGGAATCCCTTGCCGTGCTCGCCCCACATGACGCCGCCGTATTTTCGCACCAGTTCCACGACGCGATCGGACAATTCTCGAATCAGCCGCTCATCGTTGGGCGCTTTCATATCCAGGGCGGGTCGAACGTGGACACAACCCACGTCCACATGGCCGAACATGGCGTAATCCAATTGATATTCGTTCAATAGAGCCTTGAACTCGCGAATATAGCTGAATAGGCAGGCTGGTGGGACCGCCGTGTCTTCAATAAAAGCGATGGGTTTACGCGCCCCCTGGCGATTCCCCAACAACCCCACCCCTCGTTTCCGCAACGCCCAGAGATTAAATATCTCCGCCTCATCTTGGGCCACGTAATAGCTAATGGTCTGTTGAGGTTGATGCTGCTTAGACTCAAGGCTGCGGCACAGCTGACTCACCTTCTGGTTGAGTGCTTCCAGCGTATCGCCAGTAAACTCAACCAGATTAATCGCCTGGGCGTCGCCGATCATGTCTTTGACCCGATAATAGATTTCGTCCTGCTTGGCCAGGGTCAAAATCTTCTCATCAATGGTTTCGATCGCAGCAGGGTCTAACTCCAACAGGGCTTCCGTCGACAACAGGGCGTCGTCAAAACAGCGATAGTGAATCGCCAGGAGCTGCTTAAACTTGGGGATTTTCGTCAGTTTTAATTTAGCTTCAGTAATCACCGCCAGAGTTCCCTCCGACCCTGCCAAAATCCGGTTGAGGTCAAAGCCGTCTCGCCCTTCCGAGTAAACCTTGGCCAGGTTATAGCCCGTCATAAAACGCGGCATTTTTGGGAAGGTCTGCTCAATCAGTTGTTGCTTGGATGTGACAATCTCATCCACCTGGCGATAAATGTGACCTAGGCGGCCAGCCTGCTGTTTCAGGCCTGTCAATCCGTCCGAAGCAACCGAGTGGGAGCGCCCAACCGAACTATCGGACAATACCCAAGTTAACGACAAGATATGATCGCTGGTCCGCCCATAAATCCGGGAGCCTTTGCCGCAGGCGTCCGTGTTAATCATTCCCCCCAAGGTGGCGCGACTACTTGGGGCCAAGGAAGGGGCGAAAAAAACGCCATCCGGTTGCAAGTGATTATTCAGCTGGTCTAACACCACTCCCGGCTGAACCCGCACCCACCCCGCTTCTAGATTCACTTCCAGAATCTGGTTCATGTACTTGGAGCAATCCAGAATAATGCCGGTCGAAAGGGATTGCCCATTTGTCCCCGTCCCCCCACCCCTGGGAGAAAACGTGATATTTTTGAACGGCGCTTGGCTCGCCAACTGAAAGAGATGCACCAGGTCTTCACTGCTTCGAGGAAAGACCACAGCCTGGGGCAAGATTTGATAAATGCTGTTATCGGTTGAGGTAATTAATCGGCTAGCGAAATCACCCCGAATGTCTCCTGAGAAAGGCGTCTTAGCCAACGCCTCCAAAAACTTGGCTGTGTCCGGCTTTAAGCCCTCCTGAAGACTCAATCTTGGGATCATTAGGAAATTAGAATGGACATAACTAAATTCTAACTATCAGCCAGTACTAGATAACTACCCATCCACCCATCCACCCATCCACCCCTTTTACTGAACTTTACTCGCACGATAACTCCATTATGGATAAGTTGTCTGATTTTACGATTAGAGTCGCGACTCCCCAAGATGCATCGGCTGTGACCACCGTACTGAAAGCCTCCTATTCAGTGCTGATGCCAGCAAAATATGACCCAGCCATTCTCGAAGCCGTATTGCCAGTGACCACCCAGGCAAATCCTAAGTTGCTCCAATCAGGGACTTACTATGTGGCGGAGACTGCAAGTCATCAAATTGTCGGCTGTGGGGGGTGGACCCATGAGCGGCCAGGTAACGGAGAAGTTGAGTCTGGATTGGGGCATATTCGCCATTTTGCAACGCATCCAGACTGGATCGGTCGGTCGGTGGGGCGGTCCATTTACGAGGCTTGTGAGCGAGCAGCGCGAGCAGCTGGTGTGAAAGCTTTCGAATGTTTTTCCAGTCTGAATGCTGAAGGATTTTACGCTGCACTCGGATTTGAAATGATCCGCCGAGTTGAGGTTCGAATGGGGAATGGTCAAATGCTGCCCAGCATTTTGTTGAGACGCTATATCTAAGATATTTATGAGTATCTGAAGTGGATTTTGTAGTAGTGTGTCCTTTTTTTAGAAAATGCGTACCGATTTTCAAAAAGCTTTCCAAGAAGGCTTTAGTTTCCAATACGCAATGCCTTATCGAGAGAGACAGACGATACAGACTGTTGAATTTTCGGTAATTAATATTGGAACGTTAAAAATATCTTCCGGGTACATCATCGCCCAAGATCTTGGATGGGATATTGACTTGAGGTATCCGTTTATCCATTCTGTCGCTCCCGGTGATTATCCGATTTTGTTGAGCTTAGCTGGTTTCAGGGAATTTCAGAGAAATAATACACCCGCCAGAAAATCTTTACTTCTAAGGCTGAAAGATTCAATTGATCAGCGATTTAACCGCGATCTCATCAGTCCAACGAGTATGCGCAGAATCGCCTGCGCTAAGGTGCAGATTAGTGACCATGAGCCTATCAGATGGGAGGTTGCAGTTTGTGACCCCAATGCATCGGAGAATGAACAAGGCTATGGTGTGGATTCAGGCACAGGCTGCTTTATGGATTTAGAAACTGCTCGCCTCCTTAAACAAAGGATGATGTTGGTCATTCTATGCCTAGGCTGTTTGATGGCAATGTATTTTTTGAGACAGTGAAATGGTTGACTACTGTGAGAACGAAACTTTATCTTTTGAGGAATACTACAATTTTTTGACAAGGAGTGATCTGGGAAGTCTATACCCTAAAGAGCGCTTTGAGGAAAGGATAACCAAGCTCTTGACTACTCGCTCAATATCTATCACCGCCAGGAATAATGACGGGAAGCTAATCGGCATAGCTTTCGGCGTTACAGATTTTGCCTATTACCTTTTTCTTACAGACTTGGGGGTGGATCGGTCCTATATCAATCAAGGTATAGGCGGTGAATTATTAGCTCGCCTCCAAGAAGCAGCGGGGGGAGAAGATGATATTACAGTTGTTACTATCGCCAATGAAAACGCCACGGGCTTCTATGAAAAGTGTGGATATGTTTCTGAGAGCCGTCTATTGTGGAAGCCTTGTAAAAGGCAGGTTAATTTCGAAGTGATTTAGCGCATTGGAGGGATAAGGCTCTGTGGCTATAACCCACACATTTAAATGATAATTATTTACTTGACCTTCAAGTAGCTTGAAACTCTAGACTACGAAATATCAGCACTGAGGAAGCAAGGATGTTTCGGATTGGTGAGTTTTCCAAAATTGCCCAGGTTCCAGCCAGCCTGCTGCGCTATTACGACGATATTGGCTTGTTTGCCCCGATCCATAGCGATCGCGAGACAGGCTATCGCTACTATAGCGTTCAGCAGCTGGCTCAACTCAACCGCATTCTTGCCCTCAAAGACCTGGGGCTCTCATTAGAGCAGATCAAGCACCTCGTAGAAGATCAGGTTTCTCCCGATGAAATTCGAGGGATGCTTACGCTTAAAAAGTCGCAGATTGAGCAAACCATCCAGGCGGAAGCCGTTCGTCTTCGGGCTGTGGAGTCACGGCTTCAGCAGCTTGAGCAAAAAGGGCAATTTCAAGATGACGACGTTGTGTTGAAAAGCCTACCGGCTCACCCCTTCCTTTCGCTGCGACAGACCTTTAAAGACTTAGTCGAGACCCTCGCGTTCATCGCAGACATGGGCCAGACGGTTTCTAAACAGGTCAAGGCTAAGTCTCTAGGAAGATTTGCCGCAGTGATTCATAGCGAATTGTATGAAGAGAATAATTGGGATCTGGAGTTTGGATTTCTGCTCAATCATGACCTGGAAACCAGGGTGCCATTACCAAACGGATCGGTTATGACCGTGCGAGAACTTCCCCCTGTCCAAACAGCGGTGACGGCTGTGCGATTTGGCGGTCCTGAAAATGGCCACCTCTGCTACAGCGCAATTGGCGCCTGGGTCGAAACTCATCAATTCAAACTAATTGGACCCGGCCGGGAGGTGTTCGTCGTGCCCCCCAAACCCGGCCATGAATCCGAAATGGTGGTAGAAATTCAGTTCCCGGTGAACGCGATCGCCGCCTAACCCATCCAGAAGCCCCTGAGGTTTCTACTGCCAACAACGTTTTGCTTAGACACAGGCTGATGGCCTCATCCATCCGCCACAGACAATGCTGATCAATTTCACTCGATACCCCTTAGGAAATTAAATAGGAGTCAAACCAATGCAAATTAAGCAACAATTTACCATTAACGTATCTGCTGATAAAGTCTGGGAAATTCTCGGACGCCAATATGCCCAGGTGTCTGAATGGGCCAGTGCTGTCCATGCGTCCCAGGAACGCAATAGTGGCGTCATCCCTCAGAATGCCCCCTGCTCAGGCCGGATCTGTGAAACCGATCTGGGAGGGTTTAAGGAAACCATTACTCAGTACGATGAGCGTGGAAAAGTTGTTTCTTATACTGCTCAGGGTGACAAAATGCCATTTTTTGTCAAAAACCTTGCTAATACCTGGAAAGTCACGCCGCTGGGCAAGGATCAATCCAGAGTGGACATGTGCATGGAAATATCTATCCTGCCGGTGTTCAATTTGGTAATGGGTCCCATGATGCGGATGCAAATGGGCGGGGTTTCCAAGAAAGTCACTGAAGAACTGCAGCACTTTGCCGAAAAAGGGGTTCCTCATCCGCGCAAATTAGCGGCTCAGCAAAAGTATCGATTGAAGCTTGCTTAATAGTGAATGGATTATCACTGTTAAAGTAGGAAATTTTCCTTGGGGCAGAATACAGGAGATAGGAGATAGAATCCAGTTCCTAATAACTTCTGACTTCTGTATTCCCTCCCCGTTGGATTGCCCCTGCTGTAATTGGTCACCGCAATAAGAATCATTAATTGAGAATAGCTCAAACTATCCAGATGCAGTAGTTTGAGCCTTATGGAGGAGAATGAACCAGATATACTAAGCCAGATTGACGCCCCAGATTTTGACCCAGACCAGATGGGGGCTCGGTTTTGGTATGAGCAATATCTCCAGCAACGCGAAGAGAATCGACAGTTACGAACCCAACTGAGTCAGTTGCAAGGTGAAGTTGAACAACTCAAAGAAGCACTGCGCAAGTTAACCAATCGAAATAGTGAAAATAGCTCAAAGCCCCCCTCGGCGGATGCTCACAAGAAGAAAAACAAGGATGTAAAATCGCGAAAGAAGAAACAGGGACCCAAATACGGACATGAGGGTAAAACGCGGAATGGATTTGGGTGTGTAGACCACACAATAGAGGTAGAGCTTGAACGCTGTCCTCAGTGTGGGAGTAAACTGTCCACCGTAGCGGATGCGCCTGTGCGCAAGAATCAAATCGCGGAATTGGTTAAGCAGCCAGTAGAAATATGGGAATACCAACGCCCTAAATATCAGTGTCCAGTCTGTGGATGGCAAGGCTATGCTGATTTTCCCTTGGGGTGTCGAGAGGACTTTAGCTATGGCGCTTTGCTGAGTAGCTTAGTGGGATGGCTAGGATACGGCGGTCATTTGAGTTGGGCCAAGCAACGGTATCTAGTGGAAACCATTTTCGACATTCCTCTGTCCCAAGGAAGTCTGTCGAAGATGCACCAATGGTTTTGTGAGAGTTTGTATCCCAGCTACGAGCAATGGTGGCAATATATCCAAGAACCGGGAGTCCGTTGTGTGGATGAAACCAGCTATCGTTTGGATGGCTTGAACTATTGGGTATGGATAGCCACCTCGGATGAAGTCTGTGTGATGTTTTTGGCGCCCAGCCGCAGTTCAAAAGAGGTGAAATCATTATTAGGAGAGGACTTTGAGGGTATTCTCAGCAGTGATTGCTGGTCAGCCTATAGTCCCCAGAATGCGAAAGCGAAACAGAAATGCTTAGCCCATATTGGTCGCGAACTCGAGGCGTTAACGACCTCCAATTTTGCGGCTAATCGATTATTCGCCGAGCGAATAATGCCGATTCTCCAGAGCGCCCGTCAAGCTCACCAAGATTATCATGCGGGCAAAGTGCAGCTTAGCCAACTTCAAAATCATCGTTTAATCGTAGAGGCTGAACTGGCTGATGTGCTAGACAATCCGCCGAAGCAGGGATGGCCAGCCGACGCCCAAACCTTGGCCAATCGGTTTACTCGTCATTGGTCGGAATGGTTCACTTTTCTGACCTATCCAGAAGTGAAACCGGACAACAATGATGCAGAACGAGGATTACGTCCAGTGGTGATCCATCGCAAAGTGAGTGGTGGAGCTAGGAGCCATTGGGGTGGACAGTTGGTGGCCATGATGTTCAGTTTTTTGGAAACCATGCGACTCCAAGGCAAGAATGCGGTTGAAGAGTTATTCAAACTGCTGACAACAATGGGGCCGTCACCACCAACACCACAACAGTCTTGCTCAACATCAAAAGTTTAGACTTAAGAAATGGCTATTCTCAATAAGCCTACCTTTTTGCTGTGACCAAATACGAGCCCTAATTTTGGGCGCCTCTTTATTATTAGTGGGAATCGTTATATTTCCGAATGTAAATTTGTCAGTATCCTCTAAAAAATAAAGTTTAAATCAGTTTCTTAAATTATTATTCTCCTATTCGATTTGTGAGAATCAAAGTTGAGTTAGGCTGCCAAAATTTTAGTTCAACAAAGAATGTCATCTGATGGAATTTCATAACTGATATAGGATGCTTTTCTACTTTAAATTTTCTTCTGAGAGGGCTTTCTCAATCGGATTGAACCTGATAGCCTATGGGGGAAATTATTTTTCTCCGCCTCTCCTTACAGGAGCAAACCGAATATGAGCGCAGATGGAAATGTACTTCTCTGGGTGCAAGATCGGGAAGAGGTACTCAATCAGGATCAAGGAGTCGAGTGGCGCGATGGGCAACGTCCGAATTATTCTCGCACCAATACATTCCTGGAGAAAGAACGACAGTGCAATCATGCTGAAGGATCGTTGAACGCCATTGCTCACAACCTGGTGAGAACCTTCGAAATGGAGGCCTCCTTCAAAACTAACCCGCAACAATGGCTGTCCATCGTAGCGGACAAGTTTCGCATCTGACTTTTCCCGTTAAGTCTGATTAGCCAATTGCCATCCCTCAACCAAGTCCTGTAATTTAGCCCAGCCTCGCCAGAGCACCTGAATGCCGACGGGTGTTTTACGACGATGCTCCAAATATCCACCCAACCGAGCAATGGCTTCAACCGCCCAACCGATTGTCAACGTCTTGGGTAACCGAGAAGATTTAGCTTTGAGGACTTGGATTTGGACTGAATTGAGCACCGCTTCCACTGGCATCTCTGGCTGAGTCCGTTGCAAATAGGTTAACCGCAATAAATCGGCTGCGATAACGCTCAGGAAGCCTAATAAGGGTTTCATCCCCTCCGCTGCGAGTCGATAGCGCTCAACTTGGCAACCGGATTTTAATATTTTGTGATACTCTTCAATGCGCCAGCCATAATACCCTCATAGAGACGAAGCCTCTTCAACACCCAACAGTTAGCCTTACGGTAGCAAGTACCATCAAGATAGATTTCCGGGAGAAATCTTCATGCTATTTTTGTGTTTTTTTCAGGTGGTTTAAACATGTCTTTCCTTTTCGAGAGCATAGACTGCCCCAAC
>JAAUYH010139078.1_pt1 | contig 30879 bp, 24 predicted proteins | sample 7278061 | NCBI WGS metagenome assembly JAAUYH01 (sample SAMN14350203, study PRJNA611818) | marine sediment metagenome | isolation source: surface marine sediment (0.6m) | place: French Polynesia: Moorea | collected 2018-08 | reverse complement strand
TGGGAACTTGAACGAATATGCTTTTCAGTTAAGTCTATTCAATCAAGAAAATAACCATCCCAACAGGGATTCGTTATGAATCTCCTCGGCTTTAGCCAGGAGAGCGTCAATGTAGCGTCAACTCAACTAATCAACTTTCATCGAGATCCAGCCGATCAATTAATTGTTGCCACATCTCAAGTTTATAATTGTTCTTTATTGACAGCAGATAAGAAAATTTTAGCTTATCCTCATGTTCAAACTTTAATCTAATTCGAGCAACATAGGTGAGGTGGGCAATGCCCACCCTACAAATTACTCCCAAATTTGACAACTTAAATCACCCGCTTTTTGTGAGAAACGGATATTTTCACCATAATCAACCGGACAATCAATTACCGCCGGAACCCCTTGTTCTAAAGCGGTTTTCAACGTCGGAACTAAATCATCAGCCGACTCTACCCGATACCCTTTTAACCCCATACTTTCCGCAAATTTGACAAAATCTGGATTAGTAAACTTAATGAAAGAAGACTGACCAAATTGATTAATTTGCTTCCATTCAATTAAACCATAACCATTGTCATTGAAAATGAGGGTAACAAACGGTGTACCGGCCCGTAAAGCCGTTTCCAACTCCTGACAGTTCATCATAAAACCGCCGTCTCCCGTCACTGCAACCACCTTCTTATCCGGGGCTACTAACTTAGCTGCGATCGCCCCAGGAATCGCAATCCCCATAGCAGCAAACCCATTAGAAATGAGACAAGTATTAGGGGTATCGCAATGATAATGACGGGCCATCCACATTTTATGGGCCCCCACATCAGAGATCACGATATCTTCAGGCCCCATCACCTGACGGAGATCGTAGATAATTTTTTGCGGTTTAACGGGAAACCCTTCATCATGGGCATAATTTTCATACTCTGTGACTAACTTCGTGCGGACACCAGCAGCAACAGACGTTGATTTTCCTTGGCGATCGGCCCGTTTTAAAATATCCATTAAGGAGTCAGAAATATCTCCCACCACTTCCACTAAGGGAATATAACTGCTATCAATTTCTGCTGGAGTCATACCAATATGGATAATGGGTGTGGTTCCTTCGGGGTTCCATTTTTTGGGGGAATATTCGATTAAATCATACCCCACAGCAATGACGAGATCGCTTTCTTCAAAGGCGCAGGTAATGACATCTCGCTGTTGGAGTCCTACGGTCCATAAGGATAGAGGATGGGTAAACGGGACAGCCCCTTTGCCCATGAAAGTGTTAGCCACAGGAATATTTAAGAGAGTAGCAAACTCTGTTAACGCTTCACTAGCGTGGGCCCGAATGGTGCCATTTCCCACTAAGATTAAAGGGTTTTTGGCTTTAGAAATGGCCATGGCCGCTGCGTTTAAACTACGATAAGAAGCGTAGGTTTTTTCCTGATCGTCCCGTTTTAAGGGTTGACCATCCACAGACATGGCTGCGATATTTTCGGGAAGATCGATATGAACCGCCCCAGGTTTCTCGCTTTGTGCTAATTTAAAGGCTTTACGGGTGACTTCTGGGGTAATACTAGGTCGGACAATTTGTTTGTTCCATTTAGTCACTGGGGCAAACATCGCCACCAAGTCCAGGTATTGATGGGACTCGATGTGCATTCTGTCGGTTCCCACCTGTCCCGTAATGGCCACCAAAGGCGCACCATCTAGGTTCGCATCGGCTACCCCTGTCATCAAATTAGTTGCCCCTGGTCCGAGGGTAGATAAACAGACTCCAGCTTTGCCTGTAAGTCGTCCATAGACATCAGCCATAAAGGCCGCCCCTTGTTCATGACGGGTGGTGATAAATTGAATAGAAGAGTCTTTGAGTGCCTCAAGGATATGTAAGTTTTCTTCCCCTGGCAGCCCAAAAATATACTCTACCCCTTCATTTTCGAGGCATCTTACTAATAATTCGGCTGTGTTCATTTCCCCCATGTGAGTTTTCCCTTATACTGATTAGTCAATAGTGACTCCCGAAATCTTGGTGCCTAAACCTTTTCGGGAGTTGAGGATGGATTATCAAATTTCTCTTATGTCTAATCTAACGAAAGAGCCTTGACAAAAACCACTGTTTATGATGGATTCCTCACTTAATCCACACAGTTTTAACATTAAGAAATTCTTGCATCCCTTCAATGCTTAATTCCCGTCCATAACCCGATCGCTTGATTCCCCCGAAAGGTAGGCGGGGATCGGATTTGACCATCCCATTAATGAAGACACATCCCGCTTCAATGTCTTCGATCAGTTGTTCTTGTTCGGTGGGATCATTGGTCCAACCACTGGCCCCTAATCCAAAGATGGTATCGTTGGCTATTTCAATGGCTTCGTCGATATCTTTAACTCGGAAGAGTAAAGCCACCGGACCAAAGAATTCATCGTAATAACCAGGGGAATCCACGGGAATATCGGTTAAAATGGTAGGCGGATAAAAATAACCGGGGCGATCGCTGATCACCTGACCCCCCAATACTATTGTGCCTCCTTTTGTCACGGTTTCTTGAACTTGTTGATCCAGTTCTAATAACATGGAGGCATTGGCTAAGGGGCCAATGTCTGTCTCTTCGTTCATGGGATCACCCACTTTGAGGGCTTTAAATTTTTCCACGAGTAATGCCTGAAATTGATCGGCAATGGACTCAGCTAGGATAAAACGTTTGGCTGCGATACAAGACTGGCCATTGTTCAACATCCTAGCGGTTACTGCAGTGGTGGCTGCTGCTTCAATATCGGCACTGTCTAAAACGATGAAGGGATCACTTCCCCCCAATTCTAAAACGGTTTTTTTAATCTGTTTACCAGCAGCAGCAGCTAAACTGGCCCCGGCGGGTTCACTTCCGGTTAAGGTAGCTGCTTTGACTCTGGGATCGTTAATAATTGATTCAACCTGAGACGCGCCGATGAGAAGGGTTTGAAAACAACCGGCGGGAAAGCCAGCTTCTTCGAGAATGGCTTCGACGGCTAAGGCGCATTGAGGTACATTAGAGGCGTGTTTCAGGATGCCCACGTTACCGGCCATTAATGCGGGGGCTGCAAAGCGAAACACTTGCCACAGGGGAAAATTCCAGGGCATCACGGCTAAAATGATCCCTAGGGGTTGATAACGGACGAAGCTTCGACTGGCATCGGTTTCGGCGGGGACATCTTTGAGAAAGTTGGCGGCGTTATCGGCATAGTAACGACAAACGAGGGCGCATTTTTTCGCTTCGGCGATCGCACTTTTGATGGGTTTTCCCATTTCTAGGGTCATGATTTCCCCTAGTTTACGTTGATCTCTTTCTAAGATGTCGGCAGCTGCGTTTAACCATTGACTCTTTTGTTCGAGGGAAATTTTACGGTACTGTTTAAAGGTGGCTTCCCCTAGAGCGAGTTTAACCTCGATGTCTTCTGCACTTAACGGTTCAAAAATTTTAATCGTTTCTCCCGTTGCTGGGTTGACTGTAGCGATACCCATTTTGTCCTCCTAAATTCCCTTTGGTGTGTACAATTTTAGTGATTCCTTCTTAGTGTGCTATTACTACACTCAGGTAATGGATGTTTTTTGGGAATTTTTAATATCTATTTCTAGATTGACGTTTTATGAAGGACATAAACCAAAAAATTAATATTTCTCTATATAAGTTTGCTTGTTGCAACAAACTATCTTAGTTATATAGTATTTACGTATTTATTTGTCATCATTATTTAGATCATTAATCCTGATGAATGTTGTCATAAAATGTCATTAAATTAGGAACGAGTAAAGCTATTTTCTTCTGCTGTTCCTTGGACTTCAATGAGGTCTAACTTTTCTGTCATAACCACATTACAATCAACATCTGCTTTAAAATCTTCAGGATAGTTTATAGTTTAAATCTAAAAATGCCTTTCCTTCAATAAGTCCTACTGATATCGCTGCTATTCAATTTTATGGTGGGCAATCATTTCACTAGATTAAACATAGAAACCTCAATCAAAGTATTGCCCACCCTACCAAACTAGATGAGCATAGTAATAATGTTCAAGACGATGATTTTTATGTTCAAGTTAAGTATCGTCCTTAAGGTTAAACTGCCCAACTGGGGTATAATTACTTGCTAGATTCCAAAAACTGAATAATGAACAAAAAACTGAAGCATTAAAAAAATATGTCTGAAGCAGAAGAGCCTAGAATAACAACTGATGCAACTTCAAAGGAAAGAGAGCTTTCTTTGAAGGAGAAAGAGCTTTCTTTGAAGGAACAAGAACTTAAAGCTAAGATCGAGTATGATCGTAGAGGGTTATGGTTTACTTCACCTATACTCCTCGGAGTTATAACTGCAATTTCTGGTTTGATTGGTACAGGAATTGGCGTAATCCTTCAAGGTTATTCAAACCTTAATTTAGAAAGAAAAAAGTTTGAATTTAGTCAAATTCAGAAGGCTCTTGAAACAACAGATACAAAAGAAGCTGCCAAAAGATTACTATTCTTAGTTGATATTGGTGTTATCCAAAGTTTGGATAGTCAAAGAATAAGAGAAATTGCCAAAAAAGAACCGCAAAATATACCTACCTCCACTGTATCTAGTCTAACCCCTGAAGCAACAGGATGTAATATAACTGAAACGGTTCGCGGTCTAGATCGCCAGATATTATTCATAATGCAAAGAGAAAATCCTAATTCTCTTGTCAGTTTCCTTGACGTAAATGCGGAGTTAAATGAGAATTCCAGCAGTTTTCCTCTTCTTCAACCATCCGCCAAGAAAGCTCTCAAACAAGCAATTGGAAAACGCGGTAAAAAATTAATAATTAATGCAGCTTATCGATCAATTACTACGCAGCTTCTACTATACAATTACGCTCAACAGAAACAGTGTGGTATACGAGTTGCTGCTCCCCCTGGCCAAAGTAATCATCAGAGTGGTTTAGCAATCGATATTAACGATTATGAAGGCTGGCGACCTTATTTAGAGGCTGAAGGTTGGAGGTGGATAGGAGCCTTTGATCCAGTTCATTTTGATTTTGTTGGAGAGGGAAGTTCTGATATTACTAAACTTCCCATTAAAGCTTTTCAACAACTCTGGAATCTCAATAATCCAGAGGATAAACTTCCAGAAAATGGTGTGTATGATGCTGAAACTGAGAAACGCTTAAATCAAGCTCCACCCGATGGTTTTCCTAAAGGAGAGAAATGCTCTATCAAATGTGGTTTTTAATTTATCGTTATCTAACCCACCCTACAGTTATGTTATTTTGATAAGTCTAACTAATGTTTTCAATGTATTTCGATTAATTATTAAAAATTTTTGTCAACTTTACAGTTCGCAATGTGTAAGAATCTTTCTCAATAGTTGACGAATTGACGGGCTTTGAGGTATATTTGTAACGATAAAAATCTACAGTACGTATATCAACTTAAAGATTTAAGCCTGATAAATACCAATACTTCGTCACCGCATTCAAAATATGATGACATTTTAGACAGTTTAACCCTATTTTATGGCTCGGTTTTGAGCGTATGTACTACCCAGTGTAAACTTTGTAAAGTGCTGCTCTTGACAAAAGTAATAGTATATGGGTTAACGAGTTGATAGTATTCAGTGGATTTTTAATAGATGCGATCGCAATATAGTTAGATAAATCAGGCTATAGTAGTGCTTTATCCCCCTCGCAATGACGAGTGAAGTCTCTCATAACTTTTGAAACTTGGTATTAAACCCCGAACTCCGAACTCCTAACTCAAACCTAACACCTTATTTTGCAAAGAAACTAATTCTTTTATCCCAATTTCTGCTAAATCCAAGATGTTATTAAGTTGGGAACGGGTAAAGCTATTTTCTTCTGCTGTTCCTTGGACTTCAATGAGGTCTAAATTTGCTGTCATAACCACATTACAATCAACATCTGCTTTAAAATCTTCAGGATAATTTAAATCTAAAAAAGCCTCTCCTTCGATCAATCCTACTGATATCGCTGCAACAGGAAACTGTAAAGGAGAGGTGGTTAACTCTGCTGTTTTCAGTAATTTATTAATAGCTAACCCCAATGCAACGTATCCCCCTGTAATAGAAGTTGTACGAGTTCCTCCATCAGCTTGTAAGACATCACAATCAATCGTTATGGTTCTTTCTCCTAACTGTTTTAAATCGATACACGCTCGCAAACTTCGACCAATCAATCTTTGTATTTCTTGAGTTCTTCCTGATAGCTTTAATAATTCTCGGCGTTGACGTTCTTGAGTTGAACCGGGTAACATTCTATATTCTGCGGTTAACCATCCTTGGCCACTTCCGAAGAGAAAACGAGGAACATTTTCTTCAATACTTGCCGTACACAGCACTTTTGTATCCCCAAACGTTACCAAAACAGAACCCGCAGAAAAACGAGTAAAATTGAGTTCAAAATTAACAGGACGAAGTTGGTTCGGTTGACGGCCATCTGGACGTTGCCAAGACATAATTTATGCTTAAAATTTATTTTTTGCTTTTGTATATTATCATAAAATTTAAGAATGTAAAATCAAGAAAGCTAAACTTCCTATTCCTGATGCTAAAAATAAGGCGGTTTTATAAGGTATTTTAGTTTGATTAAGACTCAGTAACAGCAAGAAATAAACATCCATAAACACCCGTGAATAGTCGAGATAATATCCCAAAATTGTGATGCTACTAAAAGCAAACATTACACTATAAAAACTATTACCGATCTGCATTAATAAGTTTACTTTACGCTGTTTAAGATAAAGAATTACAATGGCTACAAAACTCAACAATAAAACGATGAACATATAGGCTTCAAAAAGATTTCTTCCAGTGATGCCTCCTGTTAGGATATTAATAAATTTATGCAAAATACCCATAAAAGGGAAACCAAAATTATCTTTAACTCTAACTTTTCCTGGTAAATCCAAAAAGCTAATATAAATCGTCCATAAAATAGGTGGAATTAATCCGTATAATAAACATTGAATTTGTTTAAATCTTCGTTGTATTAAACTGGTCAAGAATAAAGCAACCCAAACAATTAATAACGTTTCTCTTGTTAAACAACCTAAGCTAATAAATAATGCTGTTAACTTATATTTTTCGTAACGATAACAATAAAAAGAAGCAATTAAAAAAACACTACTAAATAAATCAGCCGTTCCTAAAGATAAGACCATCCAAACTCCAGGAATACAGAGGGTAAATAAAGACTGAAATTTTGAAACAGTATCATCTTTAAAATATGAATTAGTAAGAGCAACAATTATGATAATAGAGATAGCATTGATGGCTACCATAATATAAGGAATCAGATTATGATTTCCAAAACCTAAAAGATAACTAACCAAAGGATATAAAATACGACGATATCGATAAATAGGATGATCTAAACTATTAATTGTTTCGGGATTTTGTAAAAAAGGATCGAGAGCTAAACTTAAAAATTGTTGCCCATCATAACCAATTTCTCCTTGATAAATAAAAGTGTTTTCAGGATTGAGAAAAGGAGATAACGGTAAAAGAGAACCAATACGAAAAAAACCAGTTATATTACTGTCAAATTTAATAAAATAGAAATATAAAACAATAAACAAAACAATAATAGAAGCAATAAAAATATTAACAATACTAGGAGTTAATTGGATTTTATTTGAATTAAACATTAAAAATAATAGAGTGGATAATCAAAAACAATAGTCAAGCTTGAATTGCTATCAAGAATCATTGCTCATTGACCCCATTAAAGCTTAATTGTTCCCTCATCTGACAGCAGTTTCCAATAAAGTGTATCAAAATTTTAGTTGAGTAAGTGTGGGGAGTATTTGCATTTTAATATTTAATCTATGTAAATAAAAACTGTTAGGGAGGTGCCTCAAGCATAGTTCAATAAACTCAGTACAAGTCTTGCTTAGAATGCAGAAGAGGACAATGTTACTCTTATTGTTTAAAAATAAAACTGTTATTCTTGCCAAGATAGTTTAAAATGGCAAACGATATCATTTAAAAAGGAGATATAGCCTTGCCACACACCATTGTTACTGAAACTTGCGAAGGCGTTGCCGACTGCGTCGATGCTTGTCCTGTTGCCTGTATTCATGAAGGTCCCGGAAAAAACATGAAAGGAACCGACTGGTATTGGATTGGTGCGAACCGTTAGTCTGAAATGGGAATTTATGCCCAGGGATAGACTGCTAATTGTTAATGATTAACAATTAGACAACTTAAAATTCGTGTTGGTGAGGTAACAAAGGCCAAGTCCAACCCCCTAGATGCAAGGGTGAAAGCGCATCCCCACTAAGTAAAGGTGGTAACTTTAATTAGTGAAGCGGGATGTTAAAAGGTGGTAACTCAAAACCTGATTGAGAATCCCATCGAAGCAACTAACTATGAGTAGGAGACCAACTTCCGTCAGAATCGTCGTCATACCAGACCAGCCAAAACAGGTTGATAGGCTGGGAACAAAAGTTCACAGGGTAAAGGTTAGGTATTCGATTTTACCTAACAGAAGTAGTAGGAATCGATCCTCTTACTATGGCATCCAAAACAAAACCCTCGGCGAATAGGAAGACTCTAAAGTTAGGAAACAACGAATTTTAGGAACGGGATAACTCTTTTAAGGCTCTCTTTCCTAGGTCGATAGGTTGAGTAGTAACCAGCGCAAGCCTTATCAGAGAAGGAATGAGTCAAAAGCGAATGCCTGGAGTAATGCCCAGGATATGCCAACGGACTCACGATGAGATGAAAGGTAAAGACTAGAGTAAAAGTGTAATGTTATGAACACGGAATCCAAACCGATGTATGAATGGAACAGCATTCCCTGGCGCAAGCTAGAGAAAATGGTGTTTAAGCTTCAAAAAAGAATTTACCAAGCTTCTGAACGTGGAAACGTTAAAGTAGTTCGCAGACTCCAGAAACTTCTGATTAACTCTTGGTCAGCCAGAGTAATTGCGGTCAGAAAAGTGACACAGGATAACCAAGGTAAAAAAACAGCAGGGATAGATGGGAGAAAATCCCTCAATCCTAAACAAAGAATGGCATTGGTAAACACACTAAAATTGGGAAACAAATCAAAACCCACCCGTAGGATATGGATACCAAAACCAAATAAGGCTGAAAAAAGACCATTAGGGATTCCGACAATCACAGAAAGGGCAAAACAAACCCTGGTAAAAATGGCATTAGAACCAGAATGGGAAGCCAAATTTGAGGAAAACTCATACGGATTCCGTCCAGGAAGGTCTTGTCATGACGCAATTACAGCAATACACAAATCGCTATGTCAAAAATCTAAGTACATACTAGATGCAGATATAACCAAGTGTTTTGACAAAATTGACCATAACAAACTATTAGGAAAACTTAACACATACCCAAAAATAAGAAGGCAAATAAAAGCCTGGCTTAGAAGTGGGGTAATAGATAACGGGGAGCTTTTCCCAACACAGGAAGGAACACCCCAAGGTGGAACCATAAGCCCTCTACTAGCCAACGTTGCCCTACACGGGATGGAGAATTTCATTAAAAAAGAATTTCCAAGAATTCAAGGCAGAAGAGAAGGGGAAAGATGGGAAAGACCAACACCAAATCTAATCCGATACGCCGACGATTTTGTTATACTACACAAAGATATCAAGGTAATTAAGGAATGTAAGAACCTAATAGAAATCTGGCTAAAAGATATAGGTCTAGAACTTAAATCAGAGAAAACGAGAATCAGCAACAGTCTCTACGAATATAATGGAAACGTGGGATTTGATTTCCTAGGGTTTCACATCCAACATTACACAGTAGGGAAATACAAGTCGGGATTTGACTCTAAGAAAAGACCGCTTGGATTTAAGTTAAAAATTACTCCCTCTAAAAGTAGCATTAAAACACACCTTAAAAATATTGGCGAAGTCATTGATAAGCACAAAGCATCAACCAGCGAAAAACTCATTAATACTTTGAATCCAATCATCAAAGGATGGGCAAACTACTATAAGGGAGTTATAAGCTCTGAAATATTCAAGCTATTAGACCACCAAACATATCAAAAAATCAGAAGATGGGCAAATCGAAGACATCCAAAAAAAGGTAAAAAATGGATAAAAAGTAAATACTGGAAATCCATAGAAAACCAAAATTGGGTCTTTGCAGAAACCAAAGAAGGACAAGTCACATATACATTAAAAAAGCACTCAGATGTAAAAATAATCCGACACATCAAAGTGAAGGGAAAAAAATCCCCATACGATGGTGACTTTGCCTACTGGAGTAAGAGGTTAAGAAATTACCCCCTAACCTCAAAAAGAATAAGTACACTTCTAAAAAAACAGAAGGGTAAATGTAATTTATGTAATCTAACTTTCACTAGCCAAGACATAATGGAAATCGACCATATAAAACCTAAAAGTCAAGGCGGAAAAGAAAATTACACAAATTTGCAACTACTACATAAATATTGCCACGATATCAAATCACAACAGGACTTTAAAAACTGGTGGGAACAGAAGTATTCATGACAAGAATCATCTTATCGGGGAGCGCAGTGATTAGAAATAATCATGCTGCGTTCTGTAGTCGAGTTAGGAAGGTGACTTTCTAGCTTAGATAACATTTTGCTACTTGTATTGATTGTGGAATTTGTTTACAAGTGTGTCCCGTAGAAGGAGCAATTTTACCAGAAGAAAGACCCGATTTACAAAAAACGCCATCTTAAGTTAATTCAAAAGTCAATGGAAAATATCTTAGAAGTCAAAGACGTTTATGCCGGATATGTGAAAGATTTAAACATCTTACAAGGCATTAACTTTCGGATTGCTTTAGGAGAATTAGTCGCTATTATCGGTCCCAATGGTGCCGGAAAATCCACCTTAGTTAAAACTATTTTTGGCCTACTAAAAGTTAATCAAGGTCAAATTATTTTTAAAGACAAAAAGATCACCGGTTTAAAATCCGATCAAATTGTCAAATTAGGGATGTGTTATGTTCCGCAAATCCAAAATGTGTTTGCCACCCTCACCATAGAAGAAAATCTAGAAATGGGGGCGTTTATCACTCATGGTTCATTAAAACAGCAAAAAGATAAAATATACACCATGTTTCCTCGGTTGGCTGAACGTCGCCGCCAAAAAGCAGGAACCCTGTCCGGCGGAGAAAGACAAATGTTAGCCATGGGACGGGCCTTAATGTTAGACCCCGATGTATTATTACTAGATGAACCCTCAGCCGCCTTGTCCCCCATTTTAGTCAATAGCGTTTTTGAACAGATCAAAGCCATTAATGGCACTGGAAAAGCCATCGTTTTAGTGGAACAAAACGCCAAAAAAGCCTTGATGATGGCTGATCGTGCTTACGTTCTCGAAAGTGGCCGCGATCGCTTTGAGGGAACCGGCGAACACTTACTCAACGATCCCAAGGTAGCACAACTTTATTTAGGAGCTGCCTATCAAGAGGGAGAATCTTAACAGAAAGTTCGCACCTGTGACTACAATTTTAAAAATACAAGGTAAGCTAGATAAGGGAAGGATTGACAACAGTTCCACCCAAGGTTAGAAGCAAGTTTTTTTCTTAAGTTTAAGAAGAGAAAGACTGTAAATTCTGGCTTAGCGATTCTAGCAAAGTGATATAACTCCATGTTGCGAATCATCACCCAGTCAGCTGAGATAAATGCAGAATTGCAAAGAATCCGCGATCGCCCTTATCGAGACGAGATTCAAGCAAAAGAAGTTGCTGTGGGAGAAATTCTCGACAGAATCAAACACCAAGGAGATCAAGGACTCTTTGAACCCTTCGATACCCTTACCACCCCCACCAACCTCAAGGTAAGCGGTTCTGACTTAGACGCAGCCTATCAGCAGGTTTCCAAAGAATTACTCGATGCCATCCAAACCGTTAGTCAAAAACTAGAAAGCTTCTATCAACAACAATTGCCCAAACCTTGGGTAAAATTTGAGGAAGACGACGTAGTGGTGGGTAAACGCTATACCCCCGTTAAACGGGCTGGGATTTATGTAACTTGGGATCAAGGGTCCCCCATCAGTCGCATACTGATGCAAACCTTACCCGCCAAAATTGCCAAAGTCCCAGAAATTATTCTCGTTAGTCCCCCCGATGAAACCGGCAAAATTCCTCCTGATATTTTAGTGGCAGCACAAATGACAGGGGTTAACCAAATTTACCGCTTAGGAGGGGCAAAAGCCATTGCCGCTTTGGCCTACGGAACCGAAACCATTCCCAAAGTAGACGTGATTACAGGAAGTGGGGGGTTGGACGTTATTTTAGCGAAACGGATGGTTTATGGTACCGTCACCACCGATATCCCCGTCGATGCCTCAGAATTGTTGATTATTGCCGATAAAACCGCCAACCCATCTTACATTGCTGCTGACTTATTAGCCCAAGTAGAACAAGATCCCAGTAGTGCCGTAATTATCTTAACCACAGATTTAACCGTTGCCCAAAACATTCAAACCAAAGTACAAGAAAAATTACAAGATAACGCTCATGGTATTTTATCCGAAAAAGCCATCGCTCATTATGGGTTAATTGTGGTGGTAGAGTCCCTCGAACAAGGGGTAAAGATCACCAATCAATTCGGCCCCCATACGGTTATCTTAAGCCTAAGTGATCCTTGGGAGGTGGTGGAAAAACTTCGCGCTGTTGGCAGCCTTTTAATTGGAAATAGAACCCCTAAAGCCATTGCAGACTATTTAGGCCATGGAGGGGTGATCTTGCCCCCCTCTGGATTAATTCGTTATGCTTCTTCGGTGGGAGTAGAAACCTTCTTAAAACCTACCCATCTGATCGAATATTCTCCTGCGGCCTTGAAAAAATTAGCCAATGCTTTAGAAATTTTAGCCTTAGCAGAAGGGTTACCCGCAAGTGCCAATGCCATTAATTTACGATTGCTTGAGGGAGAAGATTAACTTCATAGTCGGGATTCGATACAATTAAGAGACCTTGTTATCCTTGATACTAATTAAGCCCTCTTCAGGGCTGAAAAAAAGTGTCTATGAGTCAAAATCCTCCTAAAGCTGAGCATCGTCCAACTCATTTTGCTTGTTTACCCTATGGGGTGGGTCATGAGCAAGAAGGGGTCTGTCTAGAGGTACAATTAGGGCCTTATCGTATTTTGCTTGATTGTGGTTTAAAAGACCTGACCCCTTTAGTTAATCAAACCCAAGTACCTGTGGATGCCGTCGTCTGTAGTCATGCCCATAGTGAACATGCCAGAGGACTCAAAGCACTTCATAAAGCCTTTCCCAACTTACCCATATACGCCAGTCAAGTCACCAAACAACTCCTCCCCCTTAACTGGCCACAAAAAAATCTCCCCAAAACGGCTAACTTTTGTCAGGGGTTGTCTTGGGAACAACCGTTTGAATTATTTGATGATTTGACAGTGCAATTGTTTCGGGCTGGTCATTTACCGGGGGCCGCGTCTATTCTTTTGACTTATCGGACGGTGGAACGAACCTATAAATTGCTGTACACGGGGGATTTTTACTTATCCAATCTTCAATTAGTCGAAGGGCTATCCATCGAAGCGTTACGAGGTTTATCCCCCGATATTTTAATTATTGAAGGCACTTATGGGACTATTCGGCATCCCCATCGTCGTCAACAGGAAAAACAACTGATGCAGCGCATTCATGAGTGTTTAACCCACGGGTATAGTGTGGTGTTGCCAGTGCCAACGTTGGGGTTAGGCCAAGAAATTTTAAAATTATTGCGATCGCATCATCAGTTTACGGGACGAGATTTAGATATTTGGGTGGATGGAGATGTGGCCAACGCTTGCGATCGCTATTTAGACTTACTCCCAGAATTTCCCTTATCGGTACAAAATTTTGCTAAACATCAACCGTTATTTTGGGATGAACGGGTATGTCCCCGTTTACGTCGTTTAACCCCCCAACAACGGGGAAAAATTGGACAAACCCCCTGCATTGTTTTAACGGATAATCTCACCACCCTTTACGATGAAGGGTATTTGTTGTCTGGGTTGTGGGTGATGTTATTCCCTGCGTCTCCCCACGAAGGACAAACCCTAGAATCCCCTGAAATTGTCAATTTGATGGAACGGATATCGGTCCATAGCGAGTCCTACGTTTTAGCCGAACATAGCGATGGCCGTAACACCACTCAATTAATCCATAATTTACGACCCCAACATATTATTTTTGTTCATGGTTCCCCCATTAATTTAACGGATTTAACTAACTTAGAAGAGTTACAAAATCGTTATCAACTTCATCTTCCTTCCTCCGGAAAGTTGGTAGAACTGCCCATCGGGGAGAAGTTTATTCAACCGGCCGCCCCGTCTCCTGGGGTTTATGAGGGAGAATTAAACGATTTTGAGAAAAATATTACCATTACGTTTCCTCATACCATTATTAATGACCCTCACTGGCGTTATTTTGCTGATACGGGACTGGTCGAAGCCCGTTGGCAAGGGGATGAATTAGTCTTACGCGGCATTTCTCAACGGGAACTCCTCAACCAAAGTAATACGGATAAGGTGTTTAATGATTTAGATTGTTGTTTAACCTGTTGTCATTATCGGGGTCAACGCTGTTGGAATTCTCAGTCCCCTCTTTATGGGTTTAAAGTAACACCAGAGGGGTATTGTCCGGTTTTTGAACCTCTACCGAAACAAGAGGATGAGTAATCACCGTGTTTATGATAGGATGTTCTGTGATCCATAATATAAAAGAGTTGGGAAGGTAGATAACCATATGGAAACAGTATTCCTTTTAGCAAAATTACCCGAAGCTTATCAAATTTTCGATCCTCTGGTCGACGTATTACCAGTTATCCCTTTATTTTTCTTGGCTTTAGCCTTCGTTTGGCAAGCTGCTGTCGGCTTTAAGTAAACTAACACTGACAAAAACTATTAAAAATGGTTTCAACAGTCAAGTTTACTGGCTATTTTGAAAGGCATCTGTTACAGATGCCTTTTGTCATGCCTAATGAACTACGATTATCCGCTTCGCTGAGATAATCGTTTCTGACGCTTTTTCGGACATCGAGTCCTCGAATTGTCGTGCTTTCCTTCCCCACTCTCAGCTTACGGAGTGGGGACTGACGCACTATCGTTCAAAAATAACGAAACCCGCAGCCGGTATCTCAATCAAAACCGCTTTGCCATTCCGTTTGGCCACTGTCACCTTTTGACCAATCTGACTAGCATCCGTTGAATACAAACAGGTTAACTCATCCCCTGATGAATGTAACCGATTATCAATGGTTATCCAAACGGTCTTCGGGTGATTATAATCCGTATTCATGGCCAAGAGGATTTCTTGATCGTTAAACAGTCTTGACCAAGCAACAACGTAGCGCATTTGTCCGCCGACCATCTCAGGAATGTAGAAATTCAGGCCATCATTGGAGGCAGAAAGGGGGCGCAAATATTGACGACCCCGACGCAACACCATCTTCTCTTGACGAATCTTGAGAATTTTGGCCAGTTCTTGGTAAACCCGATGGCTTTCATCGAAGAAATGGTGTCCTTGGGAACGAAATGCTCCAAATGCACCACCAAACATGGCTTCTCGAATATAGCGATCGTTGCCACCTTCCCCATCAAACCCTTGTTCGCTGCCGTAATAAATGCAAGGAATACCCAACGTTAGCGCATTCAAGGCTAAAACATTGACTACGACTTTTGAGGCGTTGGCATCGGCACAGAAACGAGCTTTACGAGAACCTTTGCGAACCTGATCGTGATCATCAAAGGAGGTGACCACTTTATCGCGGAACCAGATATGAGAGTCTTTATGGATTAATTCAGAATTGCGGAATAAACCAAAATAATCCTGGGGATTACGATATCCTTTGACTAAATACTCCAGTTTATCAGGAATATCATTAATGCCTAACGCAGCAGTGAGTCCCGTTTCCTCTAGGGTTTTGTAAGCTTGTTTACGTCCTCCCGTAATTTCTCCTAACAAGAAGAAGTTGTCTTTACCGATACTTTGGGTAAATTCTCGAATCACTGAAACAAAGTATCGAGTCGCCCCTTTATCCATGTGTTTGACGGTATCAATGCGGAACCCATCAATGTCCGCATAAGCAATCCAATATTTAAACGCTTCACAGAGATAACGTAGCGCATCAGATACTCTGTAGTTATCCATTGAGCCATCCCCATGATCAATATCTTTGAGATCATAGAAATCTCCTTGTCGGTATTCGGGGTCATCATCCCAATGGTTGTCTCTGATCCGTCCTTTTTGGGTAAAATGAGCAGGATCTTGCAGTTCTAGGGGTAACACTGCACTATTTTCATTGGGAGGGTTATTCGGATTGGGTTTGACAAAGGGAATAGTGGGATGGCCGTTTTGATCATTCCAACCTTTAACCGGATGACGTTGGCCGTTCCAAGAAGGTTGAGAGGAGTGGTAAGAGAAGACATCCCCGGTATGATTTAAGATGATGTCTAAGATGACATAAATCCCTTTATCATGGGCGGTTTTGACCACCTCTTTTAAGTCTTCTTTGCTGCCAAAATGAGGTTCGACTTCTAAAAAGTTTTGAATGCCATAACCATGATAGGTTTCTTTAAAGGCAACCTGTTTGAAAATAGGGCTAATCCACACAGCTTTGATTCCTAAGCGTTGGAGATAGCCGAATTTAGTTTTCAACCCCTGTAGATTTCCCCCTACATATTTGGCCCCAGCTTCACGCCACTTTTGAGCGTCTTGTTCGATTTTGATGGCATTTCCGTTGGCTTGGCGGGTGTAAATAGGCGTTGTTCCAGTGCGAACCAGATTACCCTCATTGTCTAAATATCCGTTTTCCTCATTATTGGAAAAACGATCCAACATCAGAAAGTAGAAAACTTGGTCTTCCCAGGCCATGGGAGAAGGAAAATAGGTTTGTGAACGGGTTAGGGACTGCACATCAATTTGGGCTAGTCTTTGATTACTCATGACTTGCTCCTCCAAAGGTATATTGAATTAGTGCTGAACAGCTATTTATTATCAGAACTGAACAGCTAAAAGCCTTTTAAAAATAGTCAGTGGTTTTGTTGGTTGAAAAGGATAAACAACCAGGTGAAACTCAGTTTTTGGTTGGGAATTGTTGAGCTATTTGTTCTCCCTAATCTCAAAAAAATTAGGTTTCTAGTTTCTTGTTTTCCTTCTTTAATTTTATCTCTAGGTAATGAATTGTGCAATCACTCAAGATAAAATAAATAAGAATTAAAGATAAAGATTCTTAGACCATGTGGTTTCGTCTTTTGCTGTTCCCCACCTTGTTATTGGGGATGATGTTAACTAGCTGTCGTCATCCCCTTCTCACCACTCCAGAAATACCCACGGGAGGACTTAATAGTAAGTCTCCTGAAGAATACCCAACCTATAGTGGAGACGGTCGTTATTTAGCCTTTGCTTCGGAACGTCAAGGTCATCGCGATATTTATCTATTTGATTTACAAGAAAAACGTCTTGTCTCTTTGCCAAATCTCAATCGTCGAGATTCTAGTCAAGATCAACCTGCGTTAAGCTTTGATGGTCGTTATCTTGTCTATGTGTCGACGGAACGGGGGAAACCAGATATTATGGTCTATGATCGCAACCAACAACGATCAACGTTACTGACGGCTAATGTTCGGGGTTCGGTTCGACAACCTACTATTACGGGAGATGGGTCTCAGGTGGCGTTTCAAACGACTCAACTGGGAGAATGGAATATTGCGATCGTTGATTATCAAACCAGTCCTTAGTTATCTGCTTCCCTAAAATCGAGAAGATAAAGCATTGTTAGGTTTCTCCTTGTCATCGACAATTATTCAGAACAAATTTCAACGCCTTTGTTCCGTGCTACATAACGGCAATAAATATGGCAATATGGGACAATCGATCATCGAGGAGTGGTGACCCAATGAAGACTATCCCTAAAACAACAAGATTGACGACTTTAGAACAGTTATTAATAACCCAGTTAGAACAATCTGGTCTATCTCCTGTTCCTTTAGTGATTAATTGTTTTTTAGACGAAGTATTACTGATTTTAGTTGAATCTCCTGATAATCATCTGCTCAATTTAGAAAAAATTGAAGCTTTCTTATACAAAATTTTAAAACAAGAGAATTTATGCCAGGCTTATTTTGTTGAAATCTATTACTATGTTAATGGTCAATATTGCTTTTTAGAAGCAGAAAAAAAACCAAGTTTTCTGGAGATTTTAGCCTGGGAACTGTTGAATAAAGATAGTCGAATTTTTCTGGGTAATCAGAAAGATGTAATTGTTAACTGGTATCAAAGAAGTTTAACCTCACTAAATAAGAAGTTTAAATCCAATCAATTATCATGGTTATTAATTAGTGGAAGTTTGGGCAGTTTAACCTTATCAATGATTATCTATGGATTGACTCGCCCTTGTACTTTTGATCAATGTTCACAAATACAAAAAGCTCAACAACTTTCCAATCAAATTAATATTTTATTAGAGAATGATGTTAATACTTCTAAATTAACTATTACTCAAACCCAGTTAGAAGAAGCAATTGAATTATTACAGAAAATTCCTTTTTGGTCAGATTATTATCAGCAATCCTCCACAGTAAAAGAGCAATATCAACAACAATTAAACAATATAGTCTTATTAAATAGAACAAAAAATACCATAGATGAAGCTCTATCTTTATCTCAAAAATCTTCTTTATCTCTTAAAAAGCTAGAAGCATTGAAACAAGAATATAAAACAGCACTAGAAAGGATTGCTCTCATTAAAAATAACGGCTTTTTAGATGAATTTGAAAATAATTATTATCAAAAAATATTAAAAATCATTCAAAAAATAAACGATAAAATTGCTGTCGAAAAACAGGCAAATAAGAGTTTACAACAAGCTCAACAAGCAGCAGAGTTGGCCCGAAAAAGAGATAACTCAGCCGATCAATTGCCCGATCTACAATTAGTCTACAATACTTGGTTAACTGCTATAAAACGAATACAAGAAATACCACCACATACGACTCCCTATCAATCCTCCCGTGTTCTTCTAAAAACTTATTTATCTAATAAGACAAGGGCAGAAAGGCGAACCAATCAAGAAAAAATAGCCTTGACAATGTATGAACAAGCTGAAAAGTATTCTAAAATGGCTAGACAATCAGAGCAAAATAATCAATGGTCACAAGCAGTTAACTATTGGAATATAGCTATCGTTTATATCAAAAAAGTACCTCAAAATACTTTCAAATGGAATGAAGTGCAACCCTTAATATCAACTTATAATTTATCATTAGCTCAGGCTACCAATAAACTGAAGCAAATAACAGAAGCGAAAACCATTACTTCAGAATTAGACACAATGTGTATTTTGAAACCGAAAATATGTGATTATCAAATAACAGAAACGTTAATCAAAATGAAACTAGAATCCGACTATTTAGAACGGGTATGGATGACTGCCATACAAGCAAAAGCACAAGGAAATTTCCAAATTCAAGTCGAACTTCTCAATCATCTTTCTACCTTTGAACATCGCTTACAAAAGATTAGTAATCAAACCGGTAAGTCTATCGAAGTGTACAACTCTCAAGGCAATTTAATGACGGTGTATCATAGACAACAGTAGGAAAGCCAGCACAATGACAAAATTTTAACGTGATGGACTATACACGATCGCAAAGATTTGTTACAATGTGCATCGCAAGGCAAACCAGATAAGTAAATATACTTAGCAAACTCTATGACAACTCAAATTCTATCTCGTTCATCTTCGGAAACGTCTGAAACTAACCCTAAGCGTTCCCATAACCAATCATTCGGGGTGAAAGATAGAGATAATCAGATGATGAAAGTAAAAAAAGCTTATCCAGTGGTACAACAGGTCAAATATTTACATCTACAAGCTGAAATCGACGTTTTGCTTCAGCAATTACAAACTCTTAAGAAAAATTAGTTATAAGACGATAACTAGAGAATTTCGGCAAAAGAGGCCATCTTAACGACCAATTTTTTGGGAGTAAGCCACCAAACCGGCTTTGGCTACCTGTCCATAGCTATTAAGGCGTTCTTGTTGTCCGTTACGAGTGGGGGATAAGAACGTATCGGTTAAAGCGACGGAAGTCAACATCACAGTGGCAGCGAGAATAACATAGTTGCGAATGATGTTGGTGTTGCTGGTGTTGGTGAACATTTTGATGACCTCTTTTTCTTGTTATCCTCATCTTATGAGGTAACAAGGGGTGATGTCAGTCCCAAAAAGCCCATCAATTCAGGGATTTAGAAGTTTGAGTTTTTCCCGATAAGTGGAAATAAGTGGAAAAATGGGTTCGGGGTTCGCAGTTGATAGCAGTTTTCATTTGCATAGATTAAACACTAAAATGCAAATTCTCCCCACACTTCCCACCCCTCCCACACTCCCCACACTCACTTAACTCAACTTTTTGATACACTCAATTAAAAACTGCTGTGATATCTGTCTCCCAGTTTCCCCACACCTCCCACACTCAACTTAACTAGAATAATCAAGCGGGAACTTCTACCGTTTCTCTACCGGCTAACTCAAACGCTTGATGAACCGCTTTTAACGCCTTAACCCCTTCTTCTTTGGGAACCACACAACTAATTTTAATCTCAGATGTGGCAATCATTTTGATATTGATATGTTCTTTGGCTAAAGCTGCAAAAAACTTAGCCGCCACCCCCGGTTGTCCCACCATACCAGCGCCGACAATACTCACTTTAGCAATATCATCATCCACTACCACCTCATCAAAGCCATCAGATAGACGATTTAACACTCGACACGCTGCTTCAGCGTCTCCTTGTCCCACCGTAAAAGCAATGTCACGGGTAGGTATTCCGTCCAAAATACGACACCGTTGCGATTGAATAATGGTATCCACACTAATATTATTATCCGCTAACATTCCAAAAATACTAGCCGCCATCCCCGGTTTATCCTTAACATGACGAATAGCAATTTGTGCTTGTTTTTGATCTAAGGCGACCCCACGAACCGGAGGAGACATCTCCACTGCTTGGGAAGCGACAGGGTTAGGGGATAACTCCACATCAAACGCTTCACATAACACTTTTATCGCGCGATCGCCCTCTTCTTTGGCTACCACACAACTCACCTTGACTTCTGAGGTAGAAATCATCTCGATATTGATATTCGCGTCAGCTAAGGTTTTAAACATTTTCGCCGCAATCCCTGGCCGGCCAATCATTCCGGCACCAGCGATGGATATTTTAGCCACCCCGGTTTCCACCATTACCTCTGCTTCTGTGGCGTTAGAAGGGGTACTCCGTAACACCGGGGCGATCGCTTGTGCAACCGCTTCGGCCTTGGTTAAGACATTATTGATCACCGTAAAGGCGATATCGTTACTATTTCCTTCATTGATGGATTGAATAATGAGGTCTACATCTACCTGTTGATGGGCGATTTCCCCGAATAAACGGGCAGCAATACCGGGGCGATCGGGAACCCGTAATAGGGCAATTTTCGCCTGTTCTCCGTCAAATTCTACCCCATCTACCGCCTTGGTCAATTCTAACCCGTCTAAGGATCTGGGTTTGGGTATGGGGGAAATAACGCGGGTTCCCGGCGCATCACTCCAACTCGATCGCACCACCAACGGAACCCCATAGTTACGGGCAATTTCTACGGCCCGAGGGTGCAATACTTTCGCCCCTAAACTGGCTAATTCTAGCATCTCATCGCAGGTAATTTCGTCCATTAACCGCGCTTCTGGAACGATACGGGGGTCGGTGGTCAAAATTCCTGGAACATCGGTGTATATCTCGCAAAAACTGGCTTTTAAAGAAGCTGCTAAGGCGACGGCTGAGGTATCGGAACCCCCACGGCCCAGGGTGGTAATTTCTAAGTTTTCTCGGGAACTAATGCCTTGAAATCCTGCCACAACCACCACTTCAGCCTTATCTAAATGGCCTTTAATGCGATCGGGTTTGATGGAGAGAATACGGGCCCGACTATATTCGGCTTCGGTTACAATGCCGACTTGCGCCCCGGTTAAGGAGATGGCTGCTTGTCCTATTTCTTGTAGGGCCATGGTCAAGAGGGCGATGGTCACTTGTTCTCCTGTGGAGAGTAGCATATCCATTTCCCGTCGGGAGGGGTTGGCGGTGATTTCTTGAGCTAAACTGACTAGGGTATCGGTGGTTTTTCCCATAGCAGAGACGACCACCACCACTGTATTTCCCTGTTGAACCGTTTTTTGAATACGTTGGGCTACGGTTTGAATTCGTTCGACGGACCCGACGGAGGTTCCCCCGTATTTTTGGACAATGAGAGCCATAGTTGAAATAGACGCAGAAATATCTCTTCTTTAATTTAGCATTCATAAATATAATTAAAGGGGTAAGATAATGAAATCTTCGTACGAGTTAACAGAACACGCGAAAAAGCGTATTGAAGAACGTAGTACCCCTTTAGAATGGGTTGAAAGAACCCTGTTCGCTCCTCAAAGGGTGGAACCCGACAAAAAAGATCCTCAGTTGCTTCATGGGTTAGCTAGTATTCCTGAGTTTGGTAATCGTGTTTTGCGGGTTGTCTATAAGCCAACTGAAAACTCTATCAAGGTTATTACTGTTCATTTTGATCGTTCTATGAGGGGACAATTATGAAAAAGATTACTTATGATCCCGATGCAGATGCAGCTTATATCCTTCTCAGAGATTCTAAAATTATTGACTCGGAAACCATAGAGGAAGGTGTAATTTGTGACTATGACGAGAACGAGCAAATAGTGGGTATTGAAATTTTATCGGTTACAAAGAGAACCCCAGAAGAAATAAAAACCATTAACATTCCCTTGACAACAAAAGATAAGCAACAGCTAAAGCAACTATTTAATTTATTTAATTATGTTTCTAGTTGAGATAGGATTTCGTTCCATTTTATTTTGTGAATTAGTTGTAATTCTGGATCAGATTCGACTAAGGTTGAGTAGTTATTAATAAACTTTTCAACAAATGTTAGTAATCTTAGATAATATTTCAAGGTAGGAATGATTCCATTAATGATAATTTGGCAGCCGTGAGTCTCTCTTATATTTTTAATTTCTTGTTCGATCAGTTCTGATTGTTCGACTTGAATATTAGCCGATGAAAAAATACAGTAACGCCGAGGATTAAACTTGATTATTTTATCTTTAGCAATACGAATGATTTGCAGATTAATAGGTTTACCATGTTTAATTTCAACGGCTTCAATTAGTGTGTTTTTGTTTCCTATAATCTCAATGTCTCCTGCTGTTTTTGATGTTCTATCCGATGCAGTATGACTTCCCAACGGATTAAGCGTACATGATTTATATCTTTCAACTTCTTGAATTAATTGTTGATAGATTGCATAAAAAGCTAATACGGGTAATTTAGACGCACCATGAGTTTTATAATTGAAATTAAAATGATAGTCCAAACAGTTAACAATAGTTACAATATCACACTTTTCAGGATTATTTAATTTGATGATTTCTATTTTATTAGCTTCCGTTATTTTTCTCACTTCTGAAAGTAACAATATAAGCACATTTTCTGTATGATTAGGATAGGTTTCGACAAAATCAATTAAATTCAAGAAAGCTTCTTTTACTTTTTTATTACTGATATTACCGTTATAATCTAGGGTATAAGGATAAGGTTGTTCAAGAGAACGAGTTAACCATCCACTTTCAGCCATTGCAGGAAGTCCTAACTCTTTTAAGGTTGGTGTAATGTATTGAGTGTCAATTGTTCTTCCTGAAAAACCATTAGGTAAATTCTTTTGATGGTATCTAATATCTTGATTGGGATTGAGAATTTTATGGGTTAATAAAGTAATTAAAACAGTATAAACTCCTTTTTGTTTTTTGCAGTTTTTAGCAATCACATTAATATAATCTATATACTGTGAAGGAATCTGTGTTTTATTATTATTAATATCTTGGGATAAATCATATACCTGTAATAATTTTTCTCTATGATTCATAATCGTCATTCCTGTTATTTCTAACTGTAAGTTTAATGATTGGTGGTTAAGTTGATCAGTGTTTCTTTGAAAGTTGATATCTTGGGATTGTTCCTGTTGAAAAATTTGCTCTTTTAACTGAATTGCTATTTCCTTAAACAAAGGAATACAAATAGAATTACCAATTTGTTTATAAGCTTCTGCGGTACTATTATGAATTATAAAATCATTAGGAAACCCCATAATTCTATAGCATTCTTTTAAGGTTAATTTACGGACTGCATTTTCTTCAGGAATATAAATAAAAAATCGCCCTGATGTTTCTTGAGAGGGAAGGGTTGGATGAACTCCATCTATGGAGTAAATTCTATTAGGTTGACGATGAACTCTAGAAAGATGTTCAGTATTTGGTCTAATTCCTTTTTTCCAAATATTTTTATTACGATAACCAATAAAAATCAAACCTGATAACTGTCTTTTTGGTTCTTGAATTAATGTATATTCTTTCGGTTCTAAATATTCAAAGTTTCCTTTTTGGTCTAAAAAATTTCTGAGACTAGGAACGTTCTTTTGAGTTTTAATTGAATCAAAATCAAACTTTTTATTAATTGTCCCAAGAATAATAATTCTTTCTCTATTTTGAGGAACTCCAAAGTCTTTAGCATTCAATAGTTTATAGTCAACTAAATAGCCTAAATCTTCTAAAGCATAGATAATGGTTTCTAAGGTTTTTCCTTGCTGATGATGAATTAAATGTTTAACATTTTCAAGAACAATAACTTGAGGTTTTTTAACTTCTATGATTTCGCAAATATGAAAAAATAAAGTTCCTCTAGTATCTTTAAATCCTCCTCTTTTTCCACAAATACTAAAAGGTTGACAAGGAAAACCAGCCGTTAAAATATCAAAATTAGGAAGATTTTGAGGAATTATTTTAGTAACATCGTGATCCGGTAATTCCCCAAAATTATTATAATAAATTTGACGACAATTTTCATTGATTTCACAAGAATAAACACAGTGATAACCAGCTTTCTCAAAAGCCAATCTAAAACCGCCAATACCAGCGAATAAGTCAATAAATTTTAACGTTTTTCTGTTCACTTATTTGTTCTTTATGATAAATATGAAAAAGATAATTGTTGAGGAAGCGTATATTTTTTAAGTTCTTCAGATGATAAACGATAACTAGATTCTAGATAATCACGGACACTTCTTGCTAAATAAAAAGCTAATAATGGAGACACAGCATTACCAATCTGATTATAACAACTTGTTTCACTTCCAGAGAATTCAAACCAATCTGGAAAACTTTGTAAACGCGCTGCTTCTCGAATTGATAACCGTCTTCTTCTACCATCAGGAAGTTTAATTCTTTGCATATCTCCTGTTGCACCGGCTAAATTACGACAAGTTAACGTTCTTGCTGGTTTATCTAAATGTAAATCACGAGGCCGTTTACAACAAACTGAATTTAATAATTTCCATTCAATAATATAACCTAACTCTTGTAATGCTTGCGTGATTTCTTCAAAATACCATTTATTCTTGTACAGTAAACCTCTCACATTTTCAAACAACCAAATATCAGGCTTGACTTGTTTAATAGCGTTGATAAAAATGGGAAAACCATCTCTTGAATCTGTTAAACCTTTTTGTTTTCCCCCAACACTAAAGGGTTGGCAAGGAGGTCCACCAATGATTACAGACGCAGCAGGTAATTTACTATTAATGGTTAACTCTATTTGCTCACATTTTCCTTGTAAATTTTGTTCATATGTATAACAACAATCTTGATCTTTTTCCAATCCATAAGTCTCAAATCCTTGCGCTTCAAATCCCAAAGACAACCCTCCACATCCTGCAAATAAATCTACAACAAGATGGGATTTTAAAGATTTCAGTTGCAAAATATTATTAATTTGCTCGATATAGTTAATTGACATAAAAAAGAAAATATTTTACAGTTCTATTTAATAATAACACTCAGATTATAATGAAGAGAAACTCAATTAATAAATGAACATAAATCTCTCGTTACTTCAAAACAAAGAAATAATAAATATCATCATTTGTCCACAAACTCCCCCGATCGCTCAGTTCCTTGCTAACCTATTAAAGAATATCGAAGGAGTGTAACGGAATTAGCGATGCAAACGCGAGACAGACAGACTCATCAACCCGCTTTATCCCTCAAGGATGCCATTACTACCAGCCAAAATTATCTACTGTCCCAACAATATCCTCAAGGGTACTGGTGGGCCGAGTTAGAATCCAATATTACCTTAACCGCCGAAACGGTCTTAGTCCACAAAATATGGGGAACAGACAAAACCCGTCCCCTACAAAAAGTTGAAGGTTATTTACGTCAACAACAACGGGAACATGGAGGGTGGGAACTCTTCTATGGAGACGGGGGAGAAATTAGTACCTCCGTAGAAGCGTACATGGCCCTACGTTTATTAGGGGTTCCCCAAGATGACCCGGCCTTAATTCGTGCCAAAGCGTTTATTATTAGTAAAGGGGGTATTAGTAAAACCCGAATTTTTACTAAGTTTCATTTAGCTTTAATTGGGTGTTATAGCTGGAAAGGAATTCCCTCTATTCCCCCGTGGATTATGTTATTTCCTGATAGTTTTCCCTTCACTATTTATGAAATGGCAAGCTGGGCGCGAGAAAGCACAGTTCCCTTAATTATTGTCTTTAATGATAAGCCCGTTTTTTCAGTTGATCCTATCTTTAATTTAGACGAATTATATGCAGAAGGTGTTGAAAATGTCAAGTATGAATTGCCCAAAAATAATAATTGGGGTGACATTTTTTTAGGGTTAGATAAAGTATTCAAATTTGCGGAACAAGTTGATTTAGTTCCTTTGCGAAAAAAAGGACTCAAAGAAGCCGAAAGATGGATGTTAAACCATCAACAAGAAACAGGAGATTGGGGTGGAATTATGCCCCCAATGTTAAACTCTTTAATCGCTTTTCGTACCTTAAAATATGACGTAGCTGACCCTTCTGTTCAACTCGGTTTTGAAGCTATTGATCGCTTTTCTATCGAAGAAAATAACACTTATCGGGTGCAAGCTTGTGTATCTCCGATATGGGATACGGCTTGGTGTGTACGAGCTTTGACAGATTCAGGTTTACCCAAAGATCATTTTTCCTTAGTTAAAGCAGGAAAATGGTTATTAGATAAACAAGTTCTTGAGTATGGAGATTGGGCGGTTAAAAATAAGGTAGGAAAACCTGGCGGATGGGCTTTTGAATTTACCAATCGTTTCTACCCCGACATCGATGACTCTGCAGTGGTTGTGATGGCACTAAATGGCATAAAATTACCCGATGAAGCCCGCAAACAAGCAGCCATTAATCGCTGTGTAAAATGGATAGAAACCATGCAATGTAAAGCAGGAGGTTGGGCTGCATTTGACGTGGATAATGACCAAGCTTGGTTAAACGAAGTGCCTTACGGTGACTTAAAAGCTATGATTGATCCTAATACTGCTGATGTGACGGCTAGGGTAGTAGAAATGGTGGGAAGTTGTGACCTAGAAATGTCAACCACTCGCCTCAATAAAGCCCTCAATTATCTTTATAAAGAACAGGAAAAAGATGGCAGTTGGTTTGGTCGTTGGGGTGTGAATTATATCTATGGAACCAGTGGTGTACTTTCTGCATTAGCTGTTATTAACCCCGAAAAACATCGACCCCAAATAGAACAAGGAATTAATTGGTTATTAAGCTGTCAAAATAACGATGGAGGATGGGGAGAAACTTGCTGGAGTTATAACGACCCAACTCTCAAAGGAAAAGGAGTTAGTACCCCTTCCCAAACCGCTTGGTCTCTCATTGGTTTATTAGACGCAGGAGAAGCATTAAATCATTTTGAAACTGATGCCATTGAACGGGGAATTAACTACTTATTAAACACCCAAACTGAGGAAGGAACTTGGGAAGAAGCTGAGTTTACCGGAACGGGTTTCCCTTGTCATTTCTATATCCGTTATCATTTTTATCGCCATTATTTCCCCTTAATTGCTTTGGGACGTTATCAACAAATCAACAAATCTTAAACGGTAAAGTTTTGGGTTAATATCATCTACTGATATCACTGCATTTCCAATTATATGAGAGCAAAATATAGGCTCTCCCGACACTGTGGTGAAAAAAATATTGTAGACTACTGGACTGTTTCAAAAAAAATGAGGTAATCGGAAAGTGAGCATCTTTCTCACTTTCTGTAACAATAGTAATACCAATTTCCTAAAGTCCAGCTACACATTTTCGTAGGGGTCAACGGTCGTTGACCCCTCCTCATCTGTAGTCCAAGTTGATGACAATGGTATAAGCAGGACTTGTGCTGAGCTCGCGGAAATAATTTCTAACTAACGATAGATGAATAATTTGTTAACTTTTGTTACAATGCAACTAAGATATATAAAATTTAGAACTTAAGGGAGTCATTAATGCCTATTAAGATAAGAGAAGACGTTGCTTATATTCTGTTAAACAAAATTAATCAAGCCAACCAACAAGGAAGCGAGAAAGTAGATTTTAACAATACAGACTTTACAGGAAGAAACCTAAGCGTTTCCGACTTTCTTGGACATTTAGATTATTTCAACCAAAAGGGTTATATTGAAGCAGAATTTACAGGGAATGCTTACGCTAAACAAGAAGACGTTCCTTCCTTAGTCGAGACCCATAATATTGTTGATTTTCGTATTGCTAATACCTTGGGTGCGCCTGATGGTCCATTACCCCATTTAATCCGCTTTAAAAAAGCTTCTTTAACGGAAAAAGGTCATAAAGCGTTGCAACGTTTAGAAGAAAATTATCCCCAAGCGTTACAAAAAGGACCTCAAGTCCCTATCGTAACCAAAGACTTACCTTTCCTCGAAAAAGTTCAACTCAAAGCTGAACTTCCAGACATTTTTGATGCCAAAGATTTAACCATTATTGTATACCGAACCTTACGAGATTTGATGACAACCGAATCATCAGAGAAAGTTAAGTCAGAATTAAAAGACGATAACGAAGAAATACATGACCTTTGGAAAGATAATAATCCTTTAGTCGCTTGGTTAAGTAAAATTCGTCCCCCTCTTACCTTCGATGGTAAAACCTTTTTAAGACGCATTGAACAAGAGGGTGGTGTTCCCCGTGGAACCAATGGAATTAAAGTAATTAAAGCCGTTTTTTCTGCTACTAAAGAAGAGTTATCTGATGATATGAAAAAAGAAATCGAAGCAGTTTTACCTGATGATATAAAGACCATTTGGCAATCTGCTTAGAGATTGTTTAGAGATTTTACTGTGAGGTGGGCAAAGTTTTCTACTTTCTAGGTAGTTCAGATAAATCTCTTATTTGCCCACCCTACTGTCTTAAGATAAACAAGACTAAATTAGTCACAGCATATATAATTAATGTAGAGATGTTGTCAGTAACTTCTCTACATACTTAAATCGTCATTGCGAGAGGTAATACTCAGATTAAGCGTTAATTGTTACTAAAAATACCTCGAAGCAATCTGCCATAGATATAGAATTTCCTCATTTCTCGGAATGACAAATAAGGATACGAAAAAGATTACTTTTTTAAGTCTTATTGACTTTAATTACAAAATTTTTCAACACAACGGACAAACATTTCTACCCCTAAAGATAATACAGTTTCATCGAAATCGAAGCGGGGATGATGATGGGGATAATTTAACCCCTTCTCTGCATTAGCCGAACCCAAAAAGAAGTAACAGCCTGGAACTTCTTCTAAAAAGAAAGACATATCTTCTCCTCCCATTGTTTGACAAGTAGGAGCAATTCCTGCGGGGGTTTCTACAACTTCTAACGCGATAGATTTAACCAACTCTGCCATTTTTTCATCATTAATCACAGGGGGATATAAACGCCAATAATCTAACTCATACTCCGCCTTGTATCCTTGACAAATTCCTTTAACAATATCTTCAATTCTTTGACCAAAATACCCTTCAAATTCAGGATTAAAATAACGCACCGTTCCACTCATGTTAGCCGTATCTGCAATAACATTTAAAGCCGTTCCTGCGTGTAATTCTCCCACTGTTACCACCGCCGAATCGATAGGATTAACATTACGAGAAACAATGGATTGTAAAGCGTTAACAATCTGTGCGCTCACCACCACAGAATCGACGGTTTGATGCGGCATCGCCCCATGACCCCCTTTTCCGAAGATATTGAGGCGAAAACACTCTACAGCAGCCATTAACGGACCGCTACGGACACCGACAGTACCTAAAGGTAAGTTATTCCAGACGTGTAAACCGATAATGCCATCCACATCAGGATTTTTTAAGACCCCTGCTTCTATCATGGGTTTGGCCCCACCGGGACTTTCTTCGGCGGGTTGAAAAATAATTTTGACTGTTCCTTTAAAATGTTGACGATGTTGCCATAAATAGTAAGCAGTACCTAAAGCAATGGTAATATGGCCATCGTGGCCACAAGCGTGCATGGTTCCTTCGTGGAGGGAACGGTAAGAGACATCGTTTTCTTCGTGGATGGGTAACGCATCTATGTCGGCGCGAATGGCTAAGACAGGGCCAGGATGAGGACTGGAGATGGTTGCAACGATACCCGTTTTAGCAATTCCTGTTTCATGGGGAATACCCATTGCTGTTAACTGTTGAGCGATAAAATCGGCAGTAATTTCCTCTTGAAACCCCAATTCTGGACGTTGATGTAGATAGCGTCGCCATTCTACTAATTGAGCCTGAAGCTGACGAATTTCGAGGCGAATTTGTGAAAAATTGAGGGAATTTGTTTGAGGAAGGGTAGAAATCATTGCAGATGTTACGGACAGTAATGAGAAGTTTGCTGTCTTTCCTATTCTATAGCCTCTTTATCAAAAAAATAAAATAGGGTTGAAAGAGGCAGGGGGAGCAGAGGGAGAGGGGGAGCAGAGGGAGAGGGGGAGCAGAGGGAGAGGGGGAGCAGAGGGAGAGGGGGAGCAGAGGGAGAGG
>JAAUYH010007249.1_pt1 | contig 30889 bp, 27 predicted proteins | sample 7278061 | NCBI WGS metagenome assembly JAAUYH01 (sample SAMN14350203, study PRJNA611818) | marine sediment metagenome | isolation source: surface marine sediment (0.6m) | place: French Polynesia: Moorea | collected 2018-08 | reverse complement strand
GACCTCTTGCAAAAATAAATTTAAAATCAAAACTAATAGCTTCTGCCTTCTGCCCTCTGCCTCCTGCCTACACTCAACCAGGATTTTGGAGACTTATGCAAGAGGTCTATTGAGTAGTTGTTGGTTTTATGATTATTGCTTTGAAAACTTAGATATAGGGCTAGCAGTATGACAACAAATCAAGGTCAAGTAATTTCTATTCGCGGAAGTGTAGTTGATGTTTCATTTTCTCATTCATTACCAGCAGTTAACAGTTTATTAATAGCAGGAGAAAATAAGCGGGTAGCCCTGGAGGTGATGACTTATCTGAGTGGGGAATTAGTCAGAACGATCGCCCTAACTCCTACCCAAGGATTAGCGAGGGGCTCAATTGTCAATAATACTGGTCATCCCCTGCAAGTTCCTGTGGGAGATGCTCTATTAGGAAGGATGTTTAATGTTTTTGGCGAGGCGATCGATGGTAAAGAACAATTATCAGCTAGCATAATGCGATCACTTCATGCTTCACCTGTTCCTTTAAGCGATCGCACTACCACTACAGATATATTTTTAACAGGTATAAAAGCGATCGACGTTCTCGCACCTCTAGAAAAAGGAGGAAAAGCAGGATTATTTGGCGGTGCGGGGGTAGGTAAAACGGTTTTAATTACAGAGTTAATTCATAATGTTGTCAGTCGCTACGAGGGAGTAAGTATTTTCTGCGGGATTGGCGAGCGATCGCGGGAAGGAGAAGAACTGTATCGGGAGATGGAAGAGGCAGGAGTATTAAATAACACTGTTATGGTATTCGGACAGATGAACGAATCACCAGGAGTGCGCTTTCGTGTCGGACACGCTGCCTTAACTATGGCGGAATATTTCCGCGATGATTTACACAAGGATGTTCTGTTAACCATCGATAATATTTTTCGTTTTATACAGGCAGGTTCAGAGGTTTCTGGGTTGATGGGACAATTACCTTCTAGGGTTGGTTATCAGCCTACATTAGCCACAGAATTAGCGGAATTGGAAGAACGAATCTGTAATACCGCATCGGGTTCAATTACATCGATTCAAGCTGTCTATGTTCCCGCTGATGACTTTACCGATCCTGCTGCGGTACATACTTTTTCCCATCTTTCTGCTTCCATTGTTTTATCTCGTAAAAGAGTAAGCCAGGGGTTATATCCCGCGATCGATCCTTTACAGTCAGATTCTAAGATGTTAACTCCTCAAGTAGTTGGCGATCGTCATTATCGAATTGCCCAAGCAGTACGTCAAACCCTAGCTAACTACGAAGAATTAAAAGATATTATTGCCATGTTGGGACTAGAAGAATTAGCCCAAAGCGAACGCCAAATAGTATATCGCGCCCGCAGATTAGAAAGATTCCTCACACAGCCCTTTTTTACTACCGAACAGTTTACAGGGTTAGAAGGAAAGATGGTTAAGTTAGAGGATGCTTTGGATGGATGCGATCGTATTTTGAATGATGAGTTTTCCGCTCGTCCCGAACAGTCTCTCTATATGATTGGCGATGTAGGTGAGATCGATCGATCTAAACACTGAGAGTATAGCTGGTAGTTATAACTTATTCTTGATGGATACTAGCTACTAGCTCTTCCCGCATGTGAATAAATTCTGGTGTAACTCGCAAACTAGCAGCAGATTGCTCTTTCAATCCGTGAGCAAAAGGATTATCTATAATCTTGAAAATTCTTCCAGGAGATGCGTGCATAATAACAATGCGAGTAGATAAAAGCAAAGCTTCTTCAACATCGTGAGTAATAAAAAAAATCGTTTTTTGGGTGCGTTCCCAGATATCCTGTAAGTGGCTTTGCATCGACTCACGAGTTAGAGCATCTAAAGCCCCAAAAGGTTCATCCATCAAGACTATTTTAGGGTCTGCTGCTAGGGTACGGGCGATCGCTGCTCGTTGCTTCATTCCTCCTGAAAGTTGATACGGCAATAACTTCGCAGCGTGTACTAACCCTACCATATCCAAATAATAAGCAATCTTTTTTCGGCGATCGAGTTTGGGTACGCCTTGCATTTTAGAACCAAACTCAACGTTTTTCGCAATACTCAGCCAAGGAAACAAATTGGGGTGTTGAAATACCACCCCCACATCTGCATCGGGTTTGCTACGTCGCTTCCCAGAAACAGAAATCGAGCCTGTTGTCGGTGGTTGATATCCTGCCAATACTCGCAATAAAGTGGTTTTACCACACCCAGAAGCCCCCAATACACAGACGAAATCTCCCAAATTCATCTCTAAGTTAATATCTCGTAACACTTCCGTTCGCTCATTTCCAGAACCAAAAGTCACACCAATACCCTCTAGCTGACAGATGATATTTTGTTCGCTCAAACTGCTTTCTCGTGAATATACTTCCATATTTTGATCCTGGTTGACTTAAAACTATAAGTAAAGGGCGAGGAGTAAAAGTGCAGGGGAGCTAATTAACAAAAGAATATTAAAACTAACAACTAATGACTAATAAGCAATCCTATAAGAAATCATTGCGAATTGCCGATTGATATTTTTCCAGCTCGGGGGCGGAGGCTATGGTGTTCTGAGTTACCATAAATTGAGCAGATTCTTTGAGAACTCCAGCAAAATTCCCCACCCGATCGGGCGTGCCTAGATATTGCGCATCTGCTTGTTCTTCTGAAGTCAACCAGATTAATTTATTCATAGCCTGTAAGCTTTCTTCTGGGCTAATACCCAGTTCTGTGGAAATTTTTTCCCCTGCTTCTTCTGGACTTTGACGATAAAAATTCACGGCTTCGTCTAAAACTTCTACATACTTTTTCATCGCCTCGGGATATTGGTCGGCAAACTCTGTGCGTACTACTCCTAAATCTGCTGTGATAACCCCTTGTTCTGCCATATCAGCCGAAGTAACCAAAATTTTACCGCCGTCGTCTATTAGTTTTGGTAAGTTTGGATACCAAATATAACCCCCATCGATATCACCTCGTTGCCAAGCTGCTACTAAGTCTTGAGGCTGCAAATCTAAAATTGTTAATTCGTTTTCGGGGATATTTTCTAATTTCAGCATAGATAATAAAGTAAAGTGACTAGTAGAGCCAAAGGGAACAGCAATTTTTTTACCCCGAATATCATTAATACTGCTGATATTATCTTTGACGGCGAGAGCTTCTGCTTCACCGATTACACTGTGAATAAAATAGGGCTGATAAGGTAGATTTTGCGCAATCCCTACAGCTACTCCCACCGAACCGACTAAGCCAACATCAATTCCACCAGCAGCCATTGCTGTGTTTACATCTCTACCAGAACTAAAACTAATATATTCTACTGTGGTATCGGTAAAAGCATTTTCTGCCAGTCCTAAAGCTTTAGCTAGTAGTTCAGCATTAGCAGATACTTGATAGCCAATGCGAATTGTTTCTGGCATTCCTGCGTCAGATTCAGAAGATTCATTAGTTGAAGTAGTATTTTGCTGATTAGTGCAGCTAGATATAACTAAAGTTCCGCTAAAACCGACTAATCCGAACAGAACATCTCGTCTTTTTAAGCGCATAGCTTGCAAATTTTACTCTTAATTAATGTATAGGGAAATGATACCTTTTATGAGTCATGTCCGATCCAGGGTAGTTGAGTTTTTTGGACCCAACGAATGCAAGCATCGATCGCGATCGCGATTATACCCATAATAATAATGCCCACAAAAATCACATCACTTCTGAGAAACTTGCTGGCATCTAGTACCATCCAGCCGATGCCAGAAACTGCTGCCACCATTTCTGCTGCTACAAGGGTAGTATAAGTAAATCCAATCGCCGTACGCAAGCCTGTAAATAAATCTGGCAAACAAGAAGGGAAAATTACATACACAAATACCTGCCAGGAAGAAGCACCCAAAGACAGAGATGCATTCACTCGATCGCGGGGTATACGCTGCACTCCCGATACGGCTGCGATATATAGGGGTGCAAATGCCCCTAGATAAAGTAAGGCAATTTTCGATGGGTTTTCTATTCCCAACCAAATTACTAACAATGTATAGTACGCCAATGGTGGCAAAGGTCGATAAAATTCAATCAGTGGATCGAGGGCTGCGCGAATCGGTTTAGAAAAACCAGATAACATTCCGAGAGGTATTGCCGTTACTACTGCCAGGAGCAAGGCTAATACTAATCTATACATACTCTCGCCAATATGGAAAATCAACGAGTTCCCTTTATAACCATTTTGCAAAATATCTATAAAAGTATTCCAAACTGCCATCGGTGATGGTAAAAACAGTGGACTAACTAATTCGTTGGCTGTAATCAGTGTCCAAACCACAAATACAATCACCACCGTTGTCAGAGAAATTAGACGCTCTTGAGGTAAGATGTCCTTAAGAGTAAGAGACTTTTTTCGATTTGACTTTACTTTGGGTAGAGAAGAGTGATTTTTTTGTTGCTTATCTTTCAATTCCATAGTTTCAGTGGGCTAATAGTTACTTCTGCATCTTGAGAACCCATTACTCTATATTATGAAAGCGCACTAAGAGAGAGCGTGTGGGCAGAAAAGGATGAAAAGGAAGTTGGGGAGGTAATATTCTTCCTTGTTCCTTTTTTCCTAACTTTTGAGCTTAATGAACTAGTGTTCTAGGCAACTTTTTCTAGAGAAGCTAAAGGTTCGGGAATAGACTCTGAAGGGGCTTGAAATTCTCCTGCGATCACGTACTCCAATCTCAGTTTGAGCCAGGTAATAAATTGAGCATTAGTAGAAATGACTGCTACTGATGGTTGAGGACATTTAGCTTTAATCTCGGTAAATTCTGGTGCTTCTAAAAAAGCAGGTTGCTTGACTAACCAAAAGTCAATCTCTTTTTCTTGCTCTTTATAATTACGAACTCTTTCTTTTAGTACTTCATTAAAAGGTTCTTCTTCAAGTAAAAATTTTTGACTGGCTAAAACGTAATGGTATGTTTGCATTTTTGTTGATTGTTGATTGTTAGGTTTATTTTTACTCTACATTCCTGACTTCTTGACGGACGTTCTATGGAACACCCCTACTGACTTCTGACTTCTTAAAATTCCCCCTTCATTGCTAGTTTCATCTCCCTTACTGCTCTTTCCATGCCTACTAATACTGCTCGACTGATGATAGTATGACCAATATTTAATTCTTCCATACCAGGTATACAAGCAACAGGATAAACATTCCAATAGGTTAAACCATGACCTGCATTAACTCTTAACCCATTATCGATCGCTTGCTCTGTACCTTTAGTTAAAATAGCTAATTCTTGCTGTCTACTAGCTTCGTCTTTAGCCTCGGCGTATTGTCCTGTATGTAATTCTATAAATTTAGCATTTGTTTTGGCAGCAGCTTCAATTTGGGCTTTTTCCGCATCTATAAACCAACTTACTGGAATATCGGCAGCTTGTAATTTTCTGACTACCTCTGAAAAGCGAGCGAAATTAGAGACAATATCGATTCCTCCTTCTGTGGTTACTTCTTCTCGTTTTTCTGGTACCAGAGTAACGTAGTCTGGTTTAATGTCGAGAGCGATCTTTACCATCTCTTCGGTGGGAGCCATTTCCAAGTTTAGATGAGTTCTCACTGTTTGCCGTAATATATGCACATCTCGATCTTGAATATGACGACGATCTTCTCTTAAGTGGACAGTAATACCGTCTGCACCAGCTAACTCTGCTAATACGGCTGCTGCGACAGGATCGGGTTCTACAGTCCGCCTCGCTTGGCGAATAGTGGCTACATGATCTATATTTACTCCCAGAGTTAACAACTTTACCTCTTCTTGTTTGAGTTAAGTTTCAGTCTCTTATCCTATCATTGCCAAGGTAGACAGTTGCAAGTTACTAAGATGAAATAGTTTAATGGTTGGGATTGGTAGTTAGTAGTTAGTAGTTAGTAGTTAGTAGTTCTAACCGCTGCTTCTGACAAGTACACAAGTACACAATTAAATTTGCCCAGGTGCTTATTTTGCCTCCATCCAATTTTTCCCTGCATGAACATCAACTACTAAGGGAACCTTTAACTGCACAGCATTTTCCATAATTGATTTAATTTTTACCTGCAGTTCTTCCCATTCATTATTAGGCATTTCTAAGACTAGTTCATCATGAACTTGCAGTAATAATTGAGCTTGATAATTTTGTAAAACTTGATGCAGCTTTACCATAGCAATTTTAATAATATCGGCACTAGAACCTTGAATAGTGGAATTAGCAGCAGCCCTTAATAATTGAGCATCGCCATAACTATAATCGAGGCTCTCTAGAGCGATATTTTCAGGATTTGTACCTCGTAATTTTCGTAAACTTTCACTGACAAAATTAAAATAGCGTCTTCTACCTAAAATAGTAGTCACAAAACCTTGAGCGATCGCGTCTTTTTTGACTTTTTCTAAATAAGAAAATACTAAAGCATATTTCTGGCGATATTTATCGATAAACTGTTTACCTATTTCTGTACTAAATCCAGATTCACGGGAAAATCTTTGCGCTCCCATGCCATAAATTACCCCAAAATTAATGATCTTACCTAGTCTTCTTTCTTCTGAAGTTATTTGTTCTTTTTCAAATAATAGTTTGGCGGTGACACTGTGAACATCTTGGCTATTTTTATAAGCTTCAAGCAACACAGGTTCTTGACTTAAATGAGCGAGAATTCTTAACTCTATTTGAGAATAGTCTGCTGCTACCAGTAACCAGTCTGACTGGGGAATAAATGCTTGACGAATTTGACGAGAAAATTCGGTTCTAATCGGAATATTTTGTAAATTAGGATTAGAAGAAGATAGTCTACCTGTAGCTGTAGTGGCTTGATTAAAATCTGTATGTAATCTTTGGGTTTGAGGACGAACTAAAGCAGGAAGAGCATCTACATAGGTAGATTTTAATTTAGCTAAAGTTCGATATTCTAAAATTTCATCAATTAGAGGGTGATCTCCTTTCAGTTTCTCTAAAACAGCTTGATTGGTAGAGTATCCTGTTTTAGTTTTTTTTGATTTTTTGCGATTTAAATTTAATTTATCAAAGAGGATTTCGCTTAGTTGTTTAGGAGAACCAAGATTAAATTTTTCTCCTGCATAGTTATAGGTTCTTTGTTCAATTCCTGCTAAATCTTTTTCTAATTGTTGCGAAAATTTATGTAGATATTCACTATCTAAAAGAATCCCAATATTTTCCATGTCTGCCAAGACTGGTTCTAAAGGTTGTTCTATTTCTTTGAGTAATTTATCTAATTCGGGATATTGCTCTAATTCTGCTTGTAATTTAGCTACTAACTTGTAAGTGGCATAAGTATCTATACCACAATATTCTGCTACAGTAGCAATATCAAGATCGGCTATATTTTTTCCTTTGGGAATATCTAAATCTTTATAACTCTTAGCAATAACTTCTAGATTATATCTTTCGGAAAGATCGGTAAGGTTATGAGTTGTTTCTGGATTGAGAACATAACTAGCTAACATTGTATCCAAGACAACTCCCGCTAGAGTTATTCCTTGATAATGAAAAACTAAGCGATCGAATTTAGCATTTTGAAAAGCTTTAGGATATTTTTGGCTCTCTAAAATAGGACGTAATGCCTGGAAAATTTTACCTTTTTCTATTTGTTTGCCGTCTGTATGTCCTGTGGGAATATAGGCTATAGATGTTAGTTCTTTTCCCCAACAACAACCAATACCAACTAATTCTGCATTATGAGGTTCTAAGGAAGTTGTTTCTGTATCCCAAGCAACAGGTTGCTCTAAATTAGTCTGAGTTTTAAGAATAGAAATTAATTCTTCTAGTTGTTCTTCTGTAGTGATAATTTGCGGTTTGATAGTTGCTTGTGGTTTACTTATTTGAACAATATCTAGATTGGGAGCTATTCCTGACTTATCAGCAGTAAATAAAGATAATTGTTGCTCTTCAGGTTCAGAGTTATTAGGCAACTCTACTGCTTGATTTTCTTCTAAATTAACTCCTAGATATTCTTTTAATTTATCTAGCTCATTAATAATAATTCTAAGCTCTAACTGTTTAAGTAGAGGTAGTACTTGTTGAGGATTAAAGCCTTTTACTTTACAATCTTCTATGGTTACTTCTACAGGAGTATCCAAAGCAATTTTAGCTAAAAATTGAGAATGAAAAGCATCTTTTTTGCCTGTAGCTAATTTGTTTTTAACTGCGCCTTTAATCTGATCGATATTTGCGTAGACATTCTCTAAAGTCTGATATTCATTGAGTAGCTTAACTGCTGTTTTATCGCCAACACCTCTCACCCCAGGAATATTATCAGACTTATCACCACATAAAGCTTTATAATCTATTACTTGTTCTGGCGTGATTTTTAGTTTTTCTTCTACTGCTTTAACATCAAATTCTACATAACTTTTTTTTGCTCCTTTAAATGCTTTAGGATCTAAATAGAGAACTTGAATATGATTATCATCATCTACTAGTTGAAACAGATCTCGATCGCCACTGAGAATTTTAACTTGATAACCTGCTTGAGCAGCTTGTTGTGCTAGAGTACCCAAAACATCATCTGCTTCATAACCAGGAGCAGTCGCGATCGATAAATTGAGTGCCGTAAGTAACTGTTGTAAATTCTTGATATCAGGAATAAAATCTTCTGGTGTTTCGCTTCTGTTGGCTTTATAGTTAGGATCGGCTACTTTACGGAAAGTCGGTTCAGCCAAATCGAAAGCTATAGCTATGTAATCTGGTTTTTCGATCGATAATACTTGCAGTAGAGAATTTAAAAATCCAAAACAAATACTAGTAGGAATTCCTGTAGAAGTCCGCAAAGCACCTTGTCTAGAAGTAGCAAAGGCATAATAGGAACGAAAAGCTAAAGAATGACCATCAACAAGAACAACTACAGGAGTGCTTTGGTTAGAAACTAGATTAGACATAAATTAATTGTAAATTGTCACTTAATTTTAGAACTTTAGTTTTTAGTCACTACTTAGGTCTATCAATGATAGTACTAACTCACCCTTTGTTAACAAAATATCTGTAAATTAGGTTCAATGTTTCTATCTATCAATAACTGTAAACACTTGTAAAAAAACTAATTGCATTTTTCCGAATCAATGCTAATTTATATTCAGGTACAAAAGAAGCCGACAAAAACTTCTAAGAAAATTTTAAGGATTGAAGCTTGTACCTCCTGCTTTTATCCTAATTGGTCACTATCGGCAGAAAAAGCAAACAGTTTTGATGGTATCTTATGTAGCAGTCTGAAGTCTAGTTAATTGAAGGTTGTTATCAGCAAGAGCCATAATCTTAACCAGAGTTGGTATTTGCCTGACTGTTATAAGAAGATAGTTGATTGAGTATTTGATGTCCACCTAGATGTGAGATTTATCTAACTGCTTATTTCTAAAGTTCGACTCAGAAGACCTTATCAGGAATTCTTTACAATATCGAAATCGAACGTAGGAGAGAACAAACTAAGAAGTTCGTATTGCAACTTCACAGCACTTTAAACATACTAAACTACCCAAATTATGTGTCTGTTTCTCTTCTACGTAATTAGTAACTACGGCGATGCATGACAAATAGAGTCATGGTCGCATCTTGTGTTTTTAGGAGTTTTAAAAGTTATTAGCCATTAATCACATAATCACATTGATTGTTAGCTATTGGCAATAATTATTAATTCCATTACCTAGTTTTACTTCCATCTGTCCTGCTTTCTCTGCATCTGTATGGGCAACTTGTAGTGCTTTAATATTTTTACTTTCCCAAGCTCGAACTGCATCATAAGTTGCTTGGGAATAAATTCGATACACCTGAGCTAAGTTGGCTTGATATTGGATTAATTTAGGATCTTGCAGGTCTATATTTTCTATTTTTCGAGCAGCTTGATCTATCATTCTTGCTGCTTGTAACCAAGTTTTACTCTCAATATTGGCTGAACTTTCAGTATCGATTAGCTTAGTTTTTTCACTAACTACCCTATTAGCAATTTGAATTATTTGCTCGCATTGAGCATATTTAGTTTCACCACAACCAACTGCAATTAAACTAACAAAAATACTTAAACAAAAAACAACTGAATAATTATGGCGATCGCGTAGAATAGTTATCATTTTCTTATTATCAGTAATTTTATTCAGGAGTTCAGAAGCAATTCTTCTTTATTCCTGGTTATGAATCATCGTTGAGGAGCTTGCTGGGAAAAATAAACAACTACTATATTACCCATTACCTATTACCTACTCTCAACTAAGATTAACGAAACTTAGGACATATATTTTCAGAAAAAAAGCACCTAAAGAAAAATTAGGTTTCAAGTGCCTTACTGAGTTGAAAAGTTTGTCAACCTCATAAGGTATCAGCTTTCTCTTTTTCCTCCTAATTTATTCTGAGATCAGTTCATTCAAATTATACAGGCAAATATAAGTAATTATACAGATAAAATCTATACTAGTTCGAGAATTGATCTTACTTTCCTTAACTAATCATTTGTCGAACTTAGACAAGAGGTTTAATCATATTTTCTGCTAACTGTCTAAACATAAGCTCGACGTATTCTCCAGTCTTAGCAGAGGTAACGTAGGTAGCAAGTACTTGAGGATGAAGATCGAAATTATATAATTGAATGATTCTCGCTAATTTTTCTTCTACAGCTAAATCAGATTTATTCAAAGCAACCATCACCAGTCCTTGAGGATTAACCGAAAAAAATAGGTCAAGATGTCTTTGTAGGCTTTCTAGAGTTTCTGGACGAGTAATATCCGCAACAATGATTGAGCCACTGGCTCCTTTCAGATAACTAGGGGCTATAGATTGAAATTTGGTTTGACCTTCAATATCCCAAATTAATAAATTAACGGATTGATTTATTTGATTGGTAGCGAATTCGACGACTTTACGGGATATTTTTACTCCTACAGTAGAAAGATATCGATCGCTAAATTTATCTTCCACAAAACGTCTAATTAAGCTAGTTTTACCAACACTAAAATCACCTACTAAACAGATTTTTTTCGATATATTCGCCATTTTTTCAGCTATTATGGGTATTTTTGCCCCTATCAGGGATAAAAAATTCAAATCTTACACATCTACTTTTTTGTAAAGGTTGATTAGCTGTTACCCCAGGAGGAGGTTCAATACTACCCATAATGTATAGTCTTTTTGAGTTAATTTCTTGAGCAATTAATGCTGTTGCTACTTTATTAGCCCTGTCTTGAGCTAATTTTTGGTTGTCTTGAGGAATACCAGAGCGATCGCTATGACCAATAATGCGTAAATGCAATTGAGGATACATAGCTAATAATTGCCCAATCTGATTAACACTGTTGGTAAAATCGGCCGAATTTAATTCTAATGAACCAGAAGCGAAATAGATTCGATTATCAACAATGGGTAATTGTTTATCTAAATTAATAATTACTTGTTCTACCCCTGGTATTTGTTTAAAGGTTTGGGCAATAAGAGCATCTCTAGTTTGATTGAGAGTAAATCCTGTCACTGTTACAGCATAATCTTTGTAATCGCTTAAAATAGCAACTCCTTCTTGCTGGTTGAGGATAGATGTTACTCTTTCTACTTCCTCTTGAGTTATTGTTGGGTCTGTAGGTACATTAATAGCAACAATTTGATTTTCCAGGGTTAATTTAGCTTCTTGAGCAATTTTAGCTATCCTCTCTGCTGCTATGTTCCGCAGATATTCACTAGGAACTCTTCCTGACAGAATCAATTTACCTTGCTCTATGTGCGATGTTAGACGATAAACAGATAATTCGGGTGCAGCGTCTAATTCGATCGCAGCTTGTTGTAGAACTCTATCGGCAACATAATTTTTGTATTTAAATATACCCCAAGGTACAAAAATAACACTTAGTAAGATCACTATTAACCAAATCAATGTACTTGGAGATCCAGAACTCTTTTGTTGTCGATCTTGTTCTAATAACTCCTCTAACAATAAGGCGATCGACTCAGGTACAGTACTAGAATCTCCATCATAAACTTCAATAATATTACCGTGTTTCAAAACTAATTTACTGAGAACATCACGGGTTTTTTGTCTGAATTGTTTAGATGGTTCACCCTTAACTACAACTGCTAAATAACAATATCCTGCTACTTCTAAAAGAATTTTGTATTCACTATAGTCAATTTCATCTAACTCTGATGAGTCCGAGATTAAGTCATTGGCAAAACTCCGAATTGCGGTTAGCATTCCTGCTACTAAATCAGATTCTAACTGATGGTCTAAATCTGGTTGCAATTCACGTATAACTAAACCAGAAGCCTTATGAATCAGAAAAATTGCTTGAACTTGGTAAGGAAGAGCTTCTTGTAAAATTAATTCTGCTTCAGAAACTCCCTGGACTTTAGCTCTAATTTTGCGTTTAACGCCTTCAACACTAAGAGCATTTTCAACTTTTTCGTTGATAGTGTTAACTACTTCTCCCATGTATTTAGCAATAGTACTGCCAATAACGGGATAAAGAGCATCTACCATGGCATCTCGCTCTAATTCTATCTGAGCTTTAATCGCTTTACCCATTTCGGGACCAATACTTCTGGAGATAGATTCTTTATCTAAAAGAATTTGTTCTTGAATAGAGAGGGCTATTTCTGGTGCTAAAGCTTTGGCAATAGATTGAGGAGTTGCTGCTATTTGTTGAGTAATGGCAACAGGTAGTACAGTAGATAGTGCTTTCCCCATTATTTGTAAATCTTCAGTGGAACGTGTTTCAATAATACGATCGATTAATGGTGCAATTATACTAACAATTGATGTTGGTGAAGTATTGGATTGGAGATTAATTAGTTCAACAGTCAAAGATATAAGGGAGTTAACTGAATCGATTATTTCATCAAGTTGATGTTGATTATCCTTAAGCTTGTTCTCTAAGTTTTTAACTGATTGCTGCAAAGTAGCAATGCTTTTTTGAGATTTAGTATATTTATTCTCAGAAATATAGACTAAGTTTGTATTATCCGCCAAAGGCGTGATTTGGGAAGGTTGGTTAATCGCTAAAGTCAAACTTTTTGCCTTCGGAGCATTTGGCTCTAATACCCCATCATCTGTACATTGCTTGCTAAGCGATGGGGTTTGAATCCCCATCTCGTAGTCACTTCTGCCTTCTGCGACTACCGTCACGCCTTCTTCAATTACAGAATTATCATTTGTTGTATGTCGTTGAGGAAGCGAGTCTAGATTCTTTTCTTTTCCCAAAATAGGATTTTTGTTTTCTTCTTTATTTCTAAAATTATTATCAGTAGAAGTAGAAGCAGATTTTTTTTCTTGCTTGATTTCTAAAGTTATGTCTTTATCTGGCTTATAGTGTTGTTTTTTATTTATTTTATCTTTTTGGTTACTTGAAGTTAAGTTTTCCTCTACTTGATTGAGTTCTGAGATTAAATCAATTAGAGTGTTTAAGTTTTCTTGAATTTCTGTCTCAGATTGGCTATTTGAGTTACTACCATTTGCCTGGTTTGTGGTTGCCATTGCTCTATCCCTTATAACTTCCTCCTAATCAGGATAAGTTTATACCCTTAGTTTATTGTATTGGCTATTATTCTCTTGGCGTAATATAAGAGTCAATTAAAGAAAGAGCGATCGAGCAAGGCAAAAATAAATCTTTCTCTGGGAAAAAGTCCGTGAAAGTACCAAATAGTTCAAAAATCACTTTTACTTTTTACCCGTTACAAAAAGTCTAGACAGAATAAAATGATGAGGGTAATCATCATTTTATTCAGGTAAAATCAACTTGGTTTCCATTTGATTTTCGGTAGATTCTTGCAGACGAGGAACAAAATCACTTCCTTTGACTTTAAGACATAACTCAAACAAAATTTCTGCCAAATCTATCCTAGAAACTTTATTTTCAGTCAACTCAGATAAGTTACTTTCTAGTTTTTCTAAGACTTGTTGTTTCAGATTTTGTAAATCTTCTCCTAAAGTATTTCTAGTCTGAAATAACTCGTCTTTAAGATAACTTGTTTCCGATCTCAATTTATTCTGTAGTGTATCAATACTTTGAAAAGCATTACTAGATTTAGCTTCAATCTCTTGTTTTAACTTATTAGTTTCTTCGTGGGTAGTTAAGCTAAGATACGTAATTTTTTTTTCTAGAGAATCTACAGCAGCATTAATTTCTCTAGATAAAGAATCTTGCATTTTGCTGAGACGAGCGTCGACTTCTGACTGAAATTTAATCAGTGATGATTCCAAACTTTCTAATCTTTGACTATTTTGAGCAAAACTAGCTTCATATTCCTCAATTTTGTCCCCGAGTAAAAGATCGCGCAACTGACCGACATTACCCAGTCTCTCGCGCAGTTCTTCTTGAGTTATTTCTGCCACCATCTGCATACCTAAGATAAAACTCTATACTTAAGCATGATAATACGATTCAAATACTTTCTGCTAATCTAATTAATTCTTAAAGTTTTTGTAATTAATATACATATCTATCGTGTATCTGTTATTGCTATTTGGTACAAGTGTTCTTATTGGAATGAGGTGTGAGAAAAATACCAATTTTTGTTGATATAAGTGTATCTCATAAGCACCCAAATAAAATTAAAAATTAGTATTCCTAGTTTCCCTTTTTCTCTTTATTCTTGTTTCCACCTCAACCAAATAATCAATTTTGCATAACTACTCCAGAAGTATAATTTAGAAATTGCTATTTTTAGGTAAAATTACAGTCATCTTTGTTCCTACACCTATTTCACTTTCTAAGGTAATTGTACCTCCATGCAAATCTACTGCTTTTTTGACGATCGATAATCCTAAACCAGTACCAGGAATATCACCAACATTATTTCCTCGGTAGAAAGATTCAAATAAGTGCTTTTGTACTTCAGTAGGAATACCAATACCTCGATCGCAAACTTCGAGGGTAATTAGTTCTTCTGCTTCAGAATAAGCTAATTTTAAGTCCACACTTTCCTCTTGAGAAGAATATTTAATTCCGTTACCTAGTAAATTAGTTAAAATGTGCCTTAGTAGCTTTTTATCTCCATAAATTTCTAGGGAAGAACCAACTTTAGTAAAGTTAATTTTTCTGCCCTGATAAATTATTTCTAGTTCTTTAATTATTTGACTGCAAAATTCTTCCAAATCTAGCCAATTAGGATTAAAGGCTGACTTGGTTGATTCAGCTTTACTCAAAACTAGAATATCTTCTAGTAAAGACTGCATATTATTAGCTGAAGATTTAATTAGGTTCAAATAGAAATCATATTCTTCTTCCGAAATATCTCGCTCTCTATGAAGCAATAGATCTGTACAAATCATAATGCTACTGAGAGGGTTACGAAATTCATGAGATGCCATAGAAACAAAACGAGATTTTAATTTCCTCAATTCTTTCTCTTTTTCCAATGCTTTACTCATCTCTTCTTCTAATCGTTTTCTTTCTGTTATATTTCGCCCCAAATAAATACATTTGAACAGACCTTTTATTTCAGTAGGTACAATTGAAAAGTTAAACTCTATCTCTATTTCTTCTCTCTGTTTGTTTTGACAAGTTAACTCTATTTTTTGTACGGATTCATTGCTATTGTTGTAAGCATCATACAATTGCCGATGCTCAAAATCTTGATTAACAATTAACTGAGAAATTGGTCGATCTAGTAATTCTGAATAAGAATAGCCAAATAATTTTCTAGCAGCTTTATTAATTCGTTCAATTTTGCCTGAATGAGTCACAATAATGAGAATCTCTCCCATAGAAGCAATAATCTTATTCGTACACTCTTCAAACCTCTTTAAAGAACTTAACAATAGTTCTGCTTCATTAACTTGTTGCAGTAAAGATTGTTTGAGAGTCATTAATTCGGTGACATCTTCAAAAAAAACAATTAACTGACCACTAATATTTTTAATATCGATATCAAAATATAAAGAAGAATTGTCTTCTGAATGACGAGTAATACTTTGTAAAACGAAATTGCTTTCCTCTTTTTCTAGTAAATTAGTCAGAGTATCTTCTAGTCCCACAAATTCAGGGAAACCTAGGCGAATATCTTGATTAATTGAGACTTGTTCGGAGAACTCAGCATATTTAGTTACCAATGCTGAAGTCTGCGCGATCGTTAAATCTTCATTTAGAATTAGGTATTCTCTTTTATCAACAATCAGCAATTGCTTCACCAGATAAATCGATTAAATATTGCCATATTAAATATATTGCATATTATCGAACAAGAGAAAAGATTGAGCAAAATTATAATTACTCAAGATAATAGATTATTGTCCTCTATCTATAAGTTTATTTGTCTGTGAATCAACAACCGAATAATTTTGATTTCGATGAATCTAGTAATGGGTTCAAACTTCCTCAACCAGAAACTAATATTCACGAAGATAACGAAAATATATCAGCAGAAAGTCTTCTTGCTCGGAAAAAGCAACTCAAACGTTTTCTAATAATTTTGATGGGTATTGGTGTCAGCCTAGGATTACTACTTTCTGTGGTGGTAATCATTGTATTGAATAAACTAGGACTAAATAAGAAACCTTATGAACTTAATCAACAGCAACAATTAGAAGAAATTCATTATCAGCAATAGACAATGAAAAATAGACTAATAATAGACTAATATCTATGATTTGATAATTACCTATTTTCAAAGGTTATACACTCAATGTCACGCTTTGTTGACATTTAAAGAGTTATCCAATCCGAGATTGAGGGATAAATAGGGACTTATATCATGAAAGCATGACATAACGATCCCCGAAATACCCATAACTTCGTTAAACCAACAATATAACCAAAGGTTAGACCTTGATCTTGATAGGAATCTTCTTGTTAGATATACCTAGGCGACTAGAAAAAGAACCACTAGGTTCTTAGTAATTTTTAGAAAGAGGTTAAGAGACCAAAGAAACAGGCTATGCGCCTTACTATCAAAAGTCTTAAACGCCACTCACAGCTAGTTACCGTCTAACAGCAATTTGCAATTGAATGGACTACGTTTATTATTGGCTGGTTATTAGCTATTAGCCCTTCGGGTTCAGAATTTGCTCCACTTGGGCAAAGCCCAAGATCGCAATGCTTCACTTTTAGCTACCGATCGAGTTTAATCTTTGTGGTCTACCCAACTGAAAATCGCTATAAAAAATCGGAGGCTGTAATTCAAATGGCAAAAGAACGCCCACCTATAGAAGAAATGACTTTACGGCAACTCAGAAGAGTTGCCAGCGAATATAACATATCCCGATATAGCCGAATGCGTAAAGCGCAACTGCTGGCTGCAATAAAAAAAATAGAACAGGAAAGATTTGCTCAAAACATATCCCAAACCCAGGAGGAACAACAAGTGGAAGCTGCAAAATTTGAAGTAGGTCAAGAAGATCGTGTCGGTGGACCCCTTGCATCTGTAGATCAAGATCTAGGGGAACTACCTGGTGGTTATGGAGAGAGTCGGATTATGCTGATGCCTCGCGATCCTCAATGGGCTTACACTTACTGGGATGTGCCTAATGAGCATAAAGAGGAATTACGTCGTCAGGGCGGACAGCAATTAGCATTGCGCCTTTACGATATCACTGATGTCAATTTAGATTATCAAGCTCCTCATAACGTTCAAGAATATCTTTGTGATGAGTTGGCTAGAGAATGGTATTTACCTATTCCTGTAAGCGATCGCGACTATGTAGCCGATATTGGTTATCGTTGTGCTGATGGTCGTTGGTTGGTCTTAGCTCGTTCTGCACCAGTCCGAGTTCCTCCAGTCTATCCTTCTGACTGGATTGAAGATAATTTTATTACTGTAGATTGGGAACAAGATTTACAAGGTAAGACTGTTTATACTCTTGTTCCTCCCAGCAAAAAACCAGTTCCTACTGCTGCGGGTGAAAGTCCTATCTATGATGAAATCTTCGGTATGGCAAAAACTACTGAAGCAATGCGTATTGCTGGTTCTCTGTTTGGTTCGATGCAGCAAGTTCCCGAACAAGCAGTTAGTTCCTATGTCTTCCCATCTGGGGTAGGTATGTGGGCAATTCCTACAGTATCTGGTTTAAATATGTCTGGTGTTGGGATGATGTCTGGGGTTGGTTTTTCTGCTTCCGCTCCTCCAGTTCGTCCTCGCAAATTCTGGTTAGTTGCTGATGCTGAATTAATTGTCTACGGTGCAACCGAACCTGATGCTACTGTAACTATTGGCGATCGCAAAATTAAACTCAATCCTGATGGTACATTCCGTTTCCAAATGTCCTTCCAAGATGGTTTAATCGACTATCCTATCGTAGCTGTAGCTGCTGATGGCGAACAAACTCGTTCTGTTCATATGAAGTTCAATCGTGAAACTCCTTCTCGGAATACCAATACTAAGGAAGAAGCGGTAGAAGAATGGTTTGTTTAATTAGAAAGCTAAAGAGCTACTAATTGTTAGTTTGCTATTACAATTTCAAACTAATTCATGACCCTCAACTTAACTGTTGGGGGTTTTATTTGTTTGGCTCTGGTAGCATTCAATTAAATTAAAAATATTTGTAATAATTGTTTATTAATTATTACTAGTTTTTATGAATGATTTCAGATTGCCCAAGATCAAATCGATCGCCAAAAACAGCAATCAAGAAGATAAGATTCTTTCACTACTGCCTCGTCTGCCAATTGTTTCCAGCACGAATTCTGGATGGAAAACACTTCAACTAGCTTGTTGTCACGAGCCAGCTTTTAAAATTCCCGAACATAAATCTAAATATCATGGCATTTGTATTAATGGAGGAAAAGTAGTTCGACTAGAGCAAAAAATTGAGGGGAAAGTTAAAATTCGCCTAAATCCAATAGCCCTTCCTAATTCTTTTCTCAAAACAGGAAGAGCTTTTTTCTCTGCACCCTTGATCCATTAGGCTACTAGCAATTGTTCTAGAGAATTAGCTACAGTTGCTACATTGTCATTCCCATCAATAACTCTAAGAGAATTAATATCTCGATAAAATTCGATTAGAGGGACAGTTTGCTCTTGATAAACTTCTAAACGCCGACGAACAGTTGCCTCATTATCATCTTTACGACCACGCTCTAGCATTCTGGTAATTAAAGTGTCTGGGGATACTTCAAAATATATGACCCGATCATAATTTTGTTTCATTTCCTGAAGTAAGTCATTTAAGGCTTGCGCTTGACTAAGATTACGAGGAAATCCATCTAGTATCCATCCATTTTGAGTATCTGCTTGTCCTAAACGATCTTTAATTAATCCCATAATAAGAGAGTCAGGAACTAATTCTCCTCGATCCATATAACTCTTGGCAAGAAGACCTAACGGAGATCGATCGGCTACCGCTTGACGCAAAATATCCCCAGTGGAAATATGAGGAATATTATGAGACTCCGCTAAGACTTTTGCTTGAGTTCCTTTACCTGCACCTGGTGCGCCTAAAAAAATTAATCTAGTCATGTCTACTCCGAGTTTAATTAGAGATTTTAAATGTAAAATTTGTATAAACCTAAAATACCATTAAGTGTTCTTTATTAAAGTTTTAAATAATTATTCTGTTACATCCCTTTGGAGATTTTCTTGCCCAGCACAACATTATGTCTATGTACATAAATTTGAAACAATATTAATTTTTATTAAACAGAGGGCGGATTAACTGGCGTTTTGTTGGGTTAGATAATTGCTAACTTCGTAGGAATTGTCTAATTTAGATCTTTACAAAATTAGCGATCAAGCAAAACCGAATACTTGGCGATCAGCGAAGCTGGCACTGCGTGATCGCCCTCACCCTCCTATTCGCCTTAATTTCTGGATAATAGGTATCTCACTATCATAAACTCGTTTGAGATACTGTTTGTAAATAAAATCGTAACTGCCCAGCTAGAAAAAGATCGGAGTGTTAAGAAATGGATAACGGTTCTTGGTATAATTTTTTTCACAGTTTAAGTAATCCTGTTTTCACAGATGAAGCCTGTCAACAAGCTGATAGGCGATATGAAGAACTACATAATGGTTTTTTGGATAAATATCTCTCTCCTAAAGATGGTTCTTTACTTGCACTAGGTGCAGGCTATGGACTTGTGGAGATACCTATTGCTCGCCATGGCTATCAAATAATTTGCTTAGATAATGACAAAGGTGTATTGGAAATACTACAGAAAAATGCTAAATACGCCAAAGGCAATCTTACTGTTGCCTACGGAGACCTTAATTCTGATTTTCATTTAGATTATCAAAAAAAAGGAATTCAAGCCTGTATTAGTTTTGGCTTATTAGAACATTTTGCTTTAGATGATTTGCAAGTTATTATTGAAAAGCAATTTTCTATTACCCCCCTGCTGATCTGTGATATTCCTGTTCGGACTCCAGCAACATTAAAAACGTTTAATGTGGGAAGTAATCCAGAAGGGCATATAGATGATTATGGGATTTATCGAAATTTCTGGACACCTGAATATTGGAAATCCCAGATCTTTGGAGCCTACACTATTGTGGCAGATAGACCTCACACAGAATATCGCCAAGATGGTCAAATTGATGTTTTAACCTTGGTAGTGAGGAATTAAAAGCGCGATCAGCGAAGCTGGCACTGCGTGATCTCGCTTCAGGGTGACAAGTTTTTTTTGAGAGCGATCGCAACCTGTTTTCTTACCTTAACCTCCTACTCGTCGTAGTTTTTTGATAATAGGTATCTCACTGTCATAAACTCGTTTAACCCCATCCCCTAAAGCGGTTTCTACACTACGTATATTTTTAACTAACTGAATAAAATCTTGGGATTCAAGAGATGCAGATTGATCGCTACCCCACATGGTTTTGTCTAGAGTAATATGGCGTTCGACGGCACAAGCACCTAAAGCCACAGCAGCAATAGAAGCAGACAAATCTTTTTCATGACCAGAGTAGCCAATAGGAACACCATAACGTTCTTTGAGAGTTGATATAGTTCTGAGGTTTAATTCGGCTGGTTGAGAGGGATAGGTACTGGTACAGTGCATGATAATTAGATTATCTGTACCGAGAATTTCTACAGCGCGATCAATTTGCTCTAGAGTACTCATTCCCGTAGAAAGAATAATCAGACGTTGGTATTGGAGATGATGTTTGAGAAGATGATCGTCAGTCAGAGAAGCAGAAGCAATTTTATAGCAAGGTGGTTCAAACTGTTCGAGAAAATCTACTGAAGCTTCATCCCAAGCCGAAGCAAACCAGAGAATATTATTAGACTTACAGTAAGCAGCAATTTCTTGATAGTCTGCTTGACCAAACTCTAAACCATATTTAAGCTCACCATTGGTACTACCAAAAGGATTTTTCCTGGGACGCGCTAAATCTTCTGGAGTATAAACTACATCTACGGTGCGTTTTTGAAACTTGACCGCATCGCATCCTGCTACTACCGCAGCAGCAATTAATTTTTTAGCTATGTCTAAACTGCCATTATGGTTAATACCAATCTCGGCAATAATAAAAGCAGGTTGATTATCCCCTACTAAGCGATCGCCGATTTTAACTGTCTGTGTCATTATTCTTACTCCTCAAAATAAAATATTTACCAAGCCCGAAGGGCTTTACTGATTACTAACTACTAACTACTAACTACTAACTACTAACTACTAACTACCAAACACTACGTCCACCATCGATCGCAATATTTTGTCCAGTCATATAGCGAGAAGCATCGGAACAAAGAAACTGAATTGCCCCTCGATATTCATCGCGATCTGCCATTCTCCCCATCGGAATTAAGTTAGTCAGACGAGTCACAAATTCTTCTCCCTGACCGTTATAAACCCCACCAGGAGATAGGGCATTTACCCTGACTCCTCGATCTGCCCAGTAAGTTGCTAAATAGCGAGTTAAGCCTATTAAAGCCGTTTTGATCACTGAATAGGTAACGGGTTTGACTGGTTGTTGAAATTTAGGCAATTCTGGTTTTTGATAAAGTCTTTGGTCGGGGGCAATAATGGAAAGGTCAGAAGCAATGTTGAGAATCACACCACCCTTACCTTGAGCCATTCCTGTACCAAAAGCTTGACTACACAAAAAAGCTCCCGTCAATCCTACTTCCAGCTGAAAGTTCCACTGAGATAAGGGAAAATGTTCAAAACGAGATACTTCTACCAGATTATTATCGGCATTAACTTTCGGATCGATCGCTGCATTGTTAATGAGAATATCGATATCTTGGTCTAACTGTTCTTTTACCGATTTAATTGAGGCAATGCTCGTAACATCCATCTTATAAGTTTGAATTTGTTGCTTGGAAAACTCCGTTTTAAGTTTCTTCTCAGCAATTTGTAGTCCAGTTTCACTAACATCAGTCAAGATTACCTTTGCACCTAGTTGAGCTAAAGCGATCGCATGTTCTTTCCCTAACAATCCTGCTGCCCCAGTAATTAGAGCAGTTTTCCCAGTAAGGTCATAGTAATTATTATTCATACCTTCTGATACTTGAGTCCTATTGATAAATCAAACTCCGAACTCCGAACTCCGAATTCCGAACTCCGAACTTAACCCCTAACCTGACCCCCATCGACGATATAGACTGCACCAGTAGCAAAAGAAGCTTTAGTGGAAAGTAGAAAAGCAACAAAGTCAGCAATCTCTTCTGGTTTACCTAACCTTTGCAGCGCGACTTCTCTCTCTAACATGGTTTGAACCCCAATGAGATTTTCTTGTAATTTACGTTCCCAAGTTCCCCCCGCAAACAGAATATTGCCTGGCGCGATCGCATTAATTCTAATTCCCTGTTGAGCCAAGGGTCTAGCAATACCTTTGACATAACTATTAAGGGCTGCTTTAGCTGCGGAATAGGTAACAGGTGCGCCCAAAGTTTCTAAACCACAAATCGAAGAAATACACACAATTGCTCCACCTCCAACAGCTAAAAGTTTCCGTGCCTTCTCTACCATATTGGTTGTCGCAAAAAAATTGATATTAATTACTCGTTGCCATTCCTCAGGAGTTTCTTCCCCTGGAGGTACGGATGAACCACTCCCAACATTACAAACTAATAAATCTAGCTTGCCCCATTTTTGTTCAACGGCATGAATAAGTTGCGCGCATTCTTGGGTTTGAGTTACATCGGCGACATGGAAACTAACGCGCTCTGACCAATCAGCAGCAATACTCGCAATTTCCGTCTCATGACGAGCATTCAGGGCAACATTACAACCTTCTTGATGCAATACTCTGGCGATCGCTAGACCAATACCCCTACTTGAACCTGTCACTAATGCTGTTTTGCCCGTAAATCCTAAGTCCATAATTCTCTAAGCATTAGCAATAAAGTCTTTGACCATATCTCGATATTTACACAAAACTTCGGCATGATTGCCATTAACCGCACGGGCAGTTTGCAAAATATATTGTCCTTGATAATTAGCTTCTTTGAGTAATTTGAATACTAGAGGTAGATCGGCGTTACCTTGACCTAAAGGTACAGTTGTTCCCCCTAAAAGTCGGTCTTTAACATGAACATTGTTAATATGAGAATCGTAAGTGGCTATTTCTATAGCAGGATCGTAACCAAGAGCAGCACTATTGCCGATGTCGTAGTTAATGCCAAAATATTCGCTATCCCAACCAGCAATCAATTCCAGAAGTTCAATTGGAGAAAAATCCGACTCAAAGACGATTTTGAGGTTGCCATCCCGCAGAATTGAGCGTATTGTCTCCAGTCCTTGATAGAGATTATCAATTTGCTGTTGATTTTCCAAACTGCCGTTATCTACCAGAGGTACAACAATATAATTGATGCCTAAACTAGCAGCAGCTATTAAAACTTCTGTCATCTGTGCTAAAAGAAATTGGCGTTGGCTTCCCTCAGATTTCCAAAAGGGAGCTTGCATAAAACAATCTCCTGTCAACGAACGAATGCTAATACCGTATTTGCTGCATAGCTGGCTGATTTGCTGACGACCACCTTGAGTCATCAAGGGGTTTTCATCTAGTCTTTCCTGCTCAATAGTCCATTCCATAAGCTCAAAACCATGAGCTTGAGCTATTTCAAATTCTGATTGCCAATGCTCCCAAGGAAAGGCTTGAATTTTACCCTTTTCGATAGGGGAAAGTCGCCCCTGCATAAAACCGATTTGAGTCATATTCTTAAAATTAGATAGTAGGCATCCAACCACTGTAGGGACATGGCATACCCAACCATTATAGTAGGGACGTAGCATGCTACGTCCCTACTATGTAATACCTTTGGCTGTCCAACCACCATCAACAAAGATATCCTGACCTGTCACATAAGCAGAGGCATCAGAAGCTAAATAAACTGCTGCACCCATAAAATCCTCGGGCTTACCCCAACGTGGCACAATCATGTGTTTTAATCGTTGTTGATGGGTTTCAGGATTGGAAAAACTTTTTTCTGTCATCGAGGTTGCCACATAGCCTGGGGCAATATTATTAACGCGGATATTATCTTTAATCAAATCCATCGCTAAGCCTTTAGTCATCATGCGTAAACCACCTTTAGCAGCTACATAGCCAGGATTACCAGGAAAACCGACTACACTATTAATACTGGTGATATTAATAATCGAACCACCGCCAGATTTTGCCATGTAGGGTGCTGCTGCTAAACTACCAGCATAAGGAGCGCGTAAATCTACTTCTAGAGTGCGATCAAAGTTAGTTAATTTTTCTTCTAGGGTATCAGTATCCTTTAGAGGTAAAGTAATTCCTGCTGCATTAACCAAAATATCCAGCCGTCCGTGGTGTTCATAAAGTTCCTGACACAGCTTTTGTATTTTCTGAGGGTTGGAAACATCGCAACGTTTATAGTGGAGATTATCTATAGATTCAGATTCCCATTGAGGCTTTTCTGAGCGTCCAGTGCCATAAGTTATAGCCCCTGCCTGAGCAAGTCCACTAGCAATCCCCGCACCAATCCCCCTGGAAGCTCCAGTTACTATAGCGACTCTACCCTCTAAAGAAAAAAGCTGTTCAATATAACTACTCATGCAATTACTCCCATTTAAATGATTGAGAATTAAATTTAACGAAGTCGAAGCAAACTCTGTCTTCTCAAGGCGGAGTACCTTCGACCAGAAAAAAGGAAAGGAAGAGACTAAATATGAAAATCAGGCTCTTCCGAACAATACGCTGATTTTTCCTTAGTAGAACCTTTTATAGCTCAAGGCAACTTAAACTAACAATTTTAACGATTAAATTGTAACATCCCTCTTGAGATAGTTAACACTAAATCTCGTTCTTAATTTTAGTTAAGAATTGATAAATGCCTTAAGTATCAAATCAGCAACTTCTCTGACTGCGCCATAGCCTCCCCGATTATTAGTAACAATGCGAGCAACATTCTTAATTTCTGGTACGGCATCAGCAACGGCAATGGGAATGCCTACATAACTCATTGCCGTAAAATCATTGACATCATTACCTACATAGGCAACTTGGTTTAAGTCAAGGGAACGTTCTGCAATTATCTTTTTCAGTGCTGCTAATTTATCATTGCACCCTTGAATACAATCAATTCTTAATTTCTCACAGCGAGCGCGCACCACTTGATTTGGTTCGGTAGAGAGTACTAAAATTTCTACACCTTTTTCTTTAAGGCGAGCAATACCCCAGCCATCTCCTCGATTACACCAAACAGCTTCTGTACCATCCTGACTGACCAAAACACGATTATCTGTGAGCACTCCATCAAAATCGAGGATGAGTAACTTTACCTGATTAAGATTGGTGCGATCGAGAACAGGTTTAGGGCTGTAATCAGCTAGATTGGTAATGTCTGGAGCTAATTCTTGACGAATTAGCGTAATTTTGCTGGGATTCTCTCCTAACGATGCTTCGATCGCTTCACAAAGTATATGACAGATAGTTATATGAGCCTCCTGAATTCTAGCAGTACGGGAGGAGGGAACACATAGGCTAAACGAGCATAAACCTTTTAGCTCTCCACCCATTTCTCCTGTTAACCCAATTACATTAAGTCCTTTAGCTATAGCTGTTTTTACCCCTTCAATAATATTCTGAGAATTACCACTGGTACTAATAGCTAAAATCAAGTCTCCTGGTGTTCCCAATCCTTCAATTTGACGAGCAAAGATTTTATCTACACTATAGTCATTAGCGATCGCTGTAAGCACGGAAGTATTTGCAGTTAAAGCTATAATTGGCAGAGAACGACGTTCTTGCTCAAAACGACCGACTAATTCTGCTGCTATATGTTGAGCATCAGCAGCACTACCGCCATTACCCATGACTAAAATTTTGTTTCCCTTTCTCAGGGTGGCAATTATTTGTTCGGCAGCACTCACAATCTTGGGTATCATGCTCCCTAATAATATCTGTTTGACTTGAATACTTTCTCTTATTGAAGAATCGATTAGAGCTTCTAGTTCAGAAGCAACTAAACTGCCTGGACTCGACTGACTCACATTCATAGTTAGTAAAGATGTCTCAGCATTATTTATGTCACAGAAGAAATTTCAAGAGTAATACCTCAAAACCTATATCAGGTTGTATCTTCTGATATTAATGGATTATATTTAGACCAAGTGTATCATCCCTCTAGTAATTTCTTTGTAAAATAGGATGACTTTTTTTGATTTTAGCTAAATAGCAATTGCCAACCAACAAAAGCGATCGCCTGACGAATTGTGTTTGGCACAAAAATTAGAAATACTGACTAGTTTATTGGTAGACTGATAATTCGATTAAATTAAGATCGGGATCGCGAATATAAATTGAAGTAATTTTTCCCATTGCTCCTGTTCTCTGACTAGGTAATTCTAAAATGGGAATGTGGTGTTTTTGTAAATGCGCGATCGCATCTTCTATTGTGTCTTGAATGATTAAACATAAATCGGCTGAGCCTGGTGTTGGTGTTTGTGCTTTAGGTTCAAACTCCTGTTGAGATTGATGTAAATTTATTTTTTGCTTGCCGAACAATAAAGCTTTACGATTTCCCTGGAACGTAATTTCTTCCATTCCTAAAATTTCAGTATAAAACTGACAAGTAGCTTCAATATCTTTGACTGTTAACACCAAATGATCGAGGTGAGAAATTTTAATTGTCGGCATTATCCTCCGTTAATCAATTTTATTAATCTTGTTCGAGGTTAACCAAGCATCAAAAAACTAACAATTAGTTCTTCGGGTTAAATATTAAGACCAGAGAGCGAAACTTCTGGAGGATATTCAAGAGTAAATTGATAATTTATTTCTTGTTTGCTACCCTCTGGAAGATTTAAATTCCATTCCAAGATTCCCATTTCTCCCAGCTTAATTTTTGGCTCTGCTTGAATGAGGCGTACTTTTATATTTTCGTCTCGGCTCACTGGTAATTGTTCGGTGAGCTTGAGAGAGTTTTCTCTTGCCTGTAAATTATTAACGATTAAGCGATAGGCATAAGTAACACGTTTTTTATTCCCAATCAATTTTTTATCTACCTGACGCTGTACCAAATTTCTCTCGATTTTCCATTTCTCATCAATTCCTAAGTTCAAGGTAAATTCTTGACTGGGGGCAATATTTTCCAATGTAGTTGTACCTACAAAAGTTTGCTCTCTTAAGATATTAGCTTTGCCAGGTAATAAAGTTACTCCTGTAGCAGGATTAGTGATAACAGCCTGTAGATAAGTAAAACTTACTAGGCGAGGAATAGCAACATACTCTAATCGAGCAGGATAGCGATCGCTAAAGATAGTTACTTTATAAGGTGTACCATCGCTAGGAATATTTCCGCTACCACTGACATCAAAAGTTATCACGCTTCCAGAGTTAGCAACAGTTGCTGCCACTGTATTGGCTGGAACAGTTTTTGGCGAAGGCATAGGTGCTGATGATACTGCACTTATTGAGAACGCCTCTGCTGAGTCAAATTCATTTGAAGCGCGCATTTTTCTTGCCTTAGGTGAAGCTACAGTTACAGGTTTATTAGCATCAATATACCAAGGCTGAAGTTTAGGAGGTAAAGTACCTAATCCAGGTTTCGCAGTAGATAAGACGAGAGCCACATTTTGCCAATCTTCTCCAGTACTTTGCTTTACCTCAGCTAGATAAGCTAAATTTAACTGCTTTGCTTGAGTATCTACCTTAAGATCGTAAAGAGGACGCCAACTAGCTCGATTGACTAAATAAGCAACCTCTAACTCAAATTCTCCTGGCTCCGAAACTTCCATAAAAATAATCAGATTGAAATATTCTTTATTCTTGGGAACTAATAAATTTTGCTTTTGTTGTTTGAGAACAGATATCTGATTATTAATATCTTGTTGCTGTTGCTTTAATTCTATAATGAGATTGCCATAATGAAGATGCTTATCGCCAACAAAGTCTAGTAATGCTTGAGCTTGTTCTAAATTAGTTTGCTGCTTGGATAAATTAATCGCATATTGAGTTTTTGATTTTTCGCTCAGTTGCGCGACAAAGTTAAGCTGTAATTGTCGCGATGACAACTGGTTTTCTAAAGAGGCTTTTTGATTCTGTAGAGCTTGCATTTGGCGATCGAGTTGAGCAATGCTTTCTACTGGGACTTCTGGAGTGAAAACGCTTTCAACTTTTACTCCTAAGATATTTACTGTAGAGGTTCCTTTTCCTGTAACTCTGATAGAGTCTTTAATTAAAGTTACAGGTAACTTAGAGAGAATTAATTCACTTTCGTCTCCTGTCAAGGAAATCTTATTTTGGCGAGTAACAAAGGCTCTATCAGTGTATACCGTTACTGCGGTAATCTCAGCATCAATATTTTTTTCCACTTTAACTAGAGAGTGAATATAGTTGTCTTCTCAATGTATCTGATTGACTCAAGGTTTTGGTGAAGTGTCTGTCTATTTGTAACTATTAGTGACAAACGTAGTTAATTTATTTGACTGGAGTTGAATTAGATTGATTTTACATACTATTTTGTATGGTATGTAAAAACCTATAAATCTTTGAGAAATAACTGAAATCATCATGCTTAAACTTAGTGGGTATTTGTTAATTATCACTAGCATTCTGCACTTTATTGGTGGATTTGTTTTTTTTCCTGCGCCACTAGCAGAAATTGCTCAAGCTGGATGGTGGAATGCTGTTTCACCAGATCCTTTCAATTTAAACTATGAGCGAGAGGCAGCTTTCTGGTTTATGATGATCTCTCCACTGTTGTTTATTCTCGGAATGCTTTGTTGTTGGATACAAGAGCAACAAATTAAAATACCTGCATTTGTAGGCTGGATCTTGTTAGTTGTTACCATCATTGGCGTTGTGATTATACCAGTTTCGGGATTTTGGCTATTACTGCCACCAAGTGGAATGATTCTATTTATCTCGCTCGGAAATAAAGATACTAATCTTTACCAGTCTGAGAAGTAATCTTTAGTCAACTAGCTGTAAGCGGTATGCTTTTTCTGGGGTAAAACAGTAACTTAAAGAGAGTAAGAATATACTTCACAATGACAAAATCCGTACGGCTAACCCGTGAAGATTGGTTAGAAACTGGCTTGCAGCTACTTAATGATTCTGGAGAACAAGCATTAACTCTAGAACAGCTATGTAAAGCAACAAGCAGAACCAAAGGCTCTTTTTATCATCATTTCAAAAGTCATGATGATTTTATTAACGCGCTGCTAGAATATTGGCAAGCTAAATATACAGAACAAATTATTGCAGCAGTCGATCGACTAGAAGAGCCAATAGCCCAACGTAGAGAACTCGATCGTCTAGCAGCCAATGTTGATAATCAACTTGAGAGGATAATTCGTAATTGGTCAGGTGTTGATGAGCGAGTTAGACAAACTATTAAAAAGGTTGACGATCGACGACTTGATTATCTTACCAACCTCATTGGTAAATTAGGAAAACTTGAGCAAAAAACTGCTTCGGAGTTAGCTATTGTTGAGTACGCAGCTTTTTTAGGTTTACAGTATTTATTTCCCGATCGCAACTCTAAACAGATAGAACATTTTATAATTCTTGTTACGGAAATTATCTCTTCCTATTCCAGCAACAAAAACCCATAGACTTCTCGGCAAAAAGTTTTAATGAGATAGCCTTCTTACTTTCTAGAAGGTTTGCTTATTGTGATCATAAGCTAATTTTGCCTCTGCTTACAAAAGCAAATAGGGGGGAATTCATGTTAAAATTCGAGTATAAATAGCTACCATATGGATGTTTACGGGCTAAAAAAGGAGTATTTACCCGATTCTAGGCTATTAAATTAAATTATCGCATAGTTTTGGAGTTTTTCATCTTATGTTTTCCTCTTCTCAGGAACGCATCATTCCTATCGATCTGAGTAACGAAATGTCCCGCTCTTATTTAGAATATGCTATGAGTGTAATTGTGGGACGGGCATTACCAGATGCTAGGGATGGTCTAAAACCAGTCCATCGACGCATTCTCTATGGTATGTACGAATTAGGACTAACTCCAGAGCGTCCGTTTCGGAAATGCGCCCGTGTAGTGGGAGATGTATTAGGGAAGTATCACCCTCACGGAGATACTGCGATCTACGATGCTTTAGTGAGGATGGCACAGGATTTTTCCATGCGCGATCCCCTCATTAATGGTCATGGGAACTTTGGTTCGATCGACAATGACCCTCCAGCAGCTATGCGTTATACTGAATGCCGTTTACAGGCTTTAGCAACTAACGCTCTTCTGCGGGATATAGAAGCAGAAACCGTAGATTTTGTTGACAACTTTGACGGTTCCCAACAAGAACCCGTTGTCTTACCTGCTAGAATTCCTCAGCTACTACTCAATGGTTCATCGGGAATTGCCGTAGGCATGGCAACCAATATTCCCCCCCATAACTTAGGAGAGTTAATTGATGGAGTAGTTGCCCTAATCCACAATCCCGAAATTAGCGATCGCGAATTAATGCGCTACATTCCTGGTCCTGATTTTCCCACAGGAGGACAAATTTTAGGTCGAGCGGGAATTAAAGATGCTTACACTACTGGTAGAGGCTCGATTACCATGCGGGGTGTAGCAGAAATTGAAACCATTCAGCAAAGAGGTAGACAAGAAAAAG
>JAAUYH010155610.1_pt1 | contig 30902 bp, 24 predicted proteins | sample 7278061 | NCBI WGS metagenome assembly JAAUYH01 (sample SAMN14350203, study PRJNA611818) | marine sediment metagenome | isolation source: surface marine sediment (0.6m) | place: French Polynesia: Moorea | collected 2018-08 | reverse complement strand
GGCCCTTCGAACGTGCTCATGCCGTAGAAGGCGAGCGCCAGGACCATCATGCGGATGATCGGGTCGGTGCGGACCTTGTCCCACGCGCCGTTGAGCGTCATCAGGCCGTTGATCATCCCGCCCCAGCTCGGCATCCACAGCATGATCGAGAACACCATGCCGAGGGTCTGTGCCCAGTCGGGCAGAGCCGTGTAGTGCAGGTGGTGTGGTCCGGCCCAGATATAGAGAAAGATCAGCGACCAGAAATGGATGATCGACAACCGGTAGGAATAGACCGGGCGATTGGCCTGCTTCGGCACGAAGTAGTACATCATCGCCAGGAACCCGGCGGTGAGGAAGAACCCGACCGCGTTGTGGCCGTACCACCACTGGGTGAGCGCATCCTGCACGCCTGCGAACAGGACGTAGCTCTTGGTGCCAAGCAGGCTCACCGGCAGCGCCAGGTTGTTGACCACGTGCAGCATCGCCACGGTGACGATGAAGGCGAGGTAGAACCAGTTGGCGACGTAGATGTGAGGCTCGTGCCGGCGCAGCAACGTGCCGACGAACACGGCGAGATAGGCGACCCAGACGATCGTCAGCCACAGATCGACGTACCACTCGGGCTCGGCGTACTCCTTGGACTGGGTGATGCCTAGCAAGTAGCCGGTCGCGGCCAAGACAATGAACAGCTGATAGCCCCAGAACACGAACCGGGCGAGCGACGGGAAGGCCAGCGTCGTACGGCAGGTGCGCTGCACCACATAGAAGCTGGTGGCGAGCAGTGCGTTGCCGCCGAACGCGAAAATCACTGCCGAAGTGTGCAGCGGGCGGACGCGGCCGAAATTGAGATACGGCTCGATATTGAGCACCGGGAAGGCCATCTGCAGCGCGATGAATACGCCTGCGAGCAGCCCCGCGATCCCCCAGAACATGGTCGCGATCACGCCCCAGCGCACGACATCGTCGTCATAGCGCGACGGGTCGGTCGGCATCTTGAAGATGCTCTGGGCCTTGGTCATCGGATCGAATGTGCCGAGCGTCATCAACATCACGATGACGGCGACCAACGCCACGATTCCCATGTGAATCGCAAAGCCGGTGTCCTGAGCACCGGCTATCGCTGCAATGCAGGCAAGCAGGACCAGCGCCCAGATGCCAAACCGTCCAAGTACACCTTCCATGTCGATTATCCCTTTTGCCCGGCACGCTGCCTAGCGTGGGCCGGATTCGCGGTATTTGATGCAGATCAATTTTGCGGTGGTTTTTCCGGCGGAAGTGCCGTGCCCGCTTCCTCGGCGAGTTTGTTGATGTTGGTGAGGCGCACGATGCTGCGGCCTTCGGTTTCGACGAGGCCTGCTTCGCGCAATTCCGTGAACTGGCGGCTCACGGTCTCGATTTTCAGGCCAAGGCTATCGCCGATATCGCGGCGGCTCATCGGCAAGGCGAATTCGCATTTCCCGCGGGTGGATCCGCCGATCCGATAGGCCATGGAAACGAGGAAATCGGCGATCCGCTGGCGCGCCGATTTGTGTCCCAGCTGCATCATCTTGGTGCGGCTGCGGTGGAGCGCCTGGAGCGAGCGGGTCAAGACCGAGCGAAGCACCACGGGATCATCCTGTGCAACATCGAGAAACTGGTTCGACGGGAAGATTACCAGCTCCAGATCGCTCAACGCTATCAGACGAAAGTCTGCATCCGACTGACGCAGCACCGACACGATGTCCCCCGCAAAGTGAAAGGCGAGTACATGGTTGTTCGTTGCGTTCGTGCACGAGCTTGCAGCGGATCGCGCCACCAGCTTTGCGCTGCCGGTGGCGATGTAGACGAGGCGATCCTCGCTCGGATTGCCGGGTAACCCGCATCCGCGTTCCAGCGCTCGATAGCGCCCGACTGCGCAAAGCCTGTCGGCCGTATCATCCGGACCATTGCCGAATGGCACGGCCGCACGGAATGACTCCATGCTCGCAATCTCCGGAGATCGGCTGAGTGTTGCCATAATGGCGTTGCCGTATGCGCTCGACTTCCGGACTCGTCTTTGATCCGGATCAATGAAGCGAGTTTGTTTTCCGGACTATCGGGCTCCCCGAAGCAGCAACAACCCTGGGCCGCGAAGGGCGGCCACTGCTGTCGAATAGGAAGGGAAAATGAAAGCACCTCTCATGTTTACCGCGGCGGCCATTGCGCTCGCCGCTTCACCCGCTGCCGCTCAGGAACGTCAGGGCGAAGTCCAGCTCAAGGTGCTCGGCACCGCTGTCTTGCCTGACGGCGAGATCGACCGGACCAATGTCGACCTGGTCGGCCTGCCAGCGGGAACCGACACCGCTGCCAACGACAATGTCGTCCCTACGATCGCGGTCGAGTACTTTTTCAGCGATAACTTCTCGATCGAGACGATAGCCGGTACGACCCAGCATGACGTCGATGCGGTTTCCGGGCTTCCCGATGGAACCGAGCTCGTGTCGGACGGGCTACTGCTCCCGGCAACCGTCACGGCAAAGGCGCATTTCGATGCGGGCGGTATCAAGCCCTATGTCGGCGCCGGAGTCGCCTATTTCGTCTGGCTCGATGTCGATAATGATGCAGCCGGCACGCGCCCGCTCGGCGTCACCGACACGACTCTCTCGGACGAGTTCGGCTTCGTCCTGCAAGCAGGCGTCGACGTGCCCGTCGGTGACGATGGCTTCGGCGTCACGCTGGATGCGAAGCGCTACTTCATCGGAACCACTGCGCGGTGGTTCGTCGGGAACACGCTGGTGATCGAGAACGAACATAACCTCGATCCCTGGGTCCTGAGCGCGGGCGTCTCCTACAGCTTCTGATCCGAAATGGAGCAAGAAATCGGCCCCGCCGGCAATGTGCCGGCGGGGCCGAATTGTGTCCGGGTTTCTTGGGAGTGGGACCCGGAGCGGAGAGCCCTTGCAAACGGCCTAGAAATTGTACCGGGTGGAGACTTGGACGCGTTGCAGGTTGCCGCTGCGCCCGTCTTCAAGAACACGCTCGGCGTACATCAGCTCGATCCCGATATCGAGCGGATCGACCGGGTTCCAGACGATGTTAGCGAGGGCATTCCAGCTTTCGTCGGTCACCTGGTCTGTTGTCAGTAGAACCGGGTTGTCTGCCTTGAAATACGATCCGGCGATGGTCGAACGGACCCGGTCGGACCAGTAATGCCGATAGGCGGCAAAGCCCGAATATGTGAAGATCGGATCGAGGTGCCCGTTGGCGTCGATTGCCGCATCGTTGACGATGTTGAGTCCAATGTATCGTCCCAAGCCGTCGCCCGCTGTTGCCATGAAGCGGAAATCGTCGCGCGGGCCGACATTGATCTTGCCTGAAACGCTCAGGCCATAGGCCAGGGCGGAGTCGTCGACGCCGCCCAGATCGTCCTTCGATACGTGAAGCTGGCGCAAGATACCCGCCGCCGAGACCGAACCCCAATCGCCCTTCCAGTTGTAACGCCCAACAATGTCCGGCAGCTGGTCATCGCCTGCCAGCAGCCGCGCGCCCGTGCTGGTGGTCACAGCGGTTTCCGGCTGTTCGACCGCGATTTGCAACCCACCCTTGGTCCAGCGGATCTGCGGCTGGCGATCGAACACCGTTCCCGGCGTTACCCCGATGAAGTCCAAACTGTCAGGCAGCGCGCCGACATTCTGGAAGGTCGACCACGCCTGGCCGAACAGCCAGTTGTCGTAGGTGATGAAGGCCTGCCGCAAGCGGGGTGTGAAGCTGTTCGAGATCCGCTCGTCGCCGCCGCCCGTGACGTTAAAGTCGAGCTCGATATGCGAATTGAGCTTGTGCTCCGCGCCGACATCGGTCGCGGTCTTGAGAATGAAGCGCGTCTGACGCGCGCTGAAATCGGTGTCGAAGCCCGACGCGTCGCCGCCGACCGGGATCGCTACGGGAATGAGGAAATCGCGGAGGATCGAGTTGTTGGGCAGTTGCCCGCCACTGGTGCGCTGGCTGATCGCGTCCAGTTTGACATAGCCGGCATAGGCAACGGTGGTCTTGCCCACCCTGAAGCCCTTGTCCTCTTGTTCGCGCGGCACAGCGATCTGCTCGGCAAGTTCCGCCTGGCGCGCTTCGAGTTCTTGCGTCGCGGCCAGCGCGGCGGCGGCCTGCGCACGCATTTCTTCCTGTTGGGCCTGCATTTGCGTTTGTTGGGCTTCGCTATTGCCCTGCTGCGCGTCGAGCCGCTCGATCAACCCTTCGACCAACGCTTCCAACCGATCGAGCCTGTCTTCCACGTTGGATTCCTGCGCCATTGCGGGCGCTGCCGTCAGGCAGGTCGCCGCGAGCAATCCGATCTGCAACCCGTTCCGCACCTTCTTGTGAGCCATCGACTTCCCTCCCATCGATTTATTGGCCTTCAAGAGTGACGCGTGCTTGCATGCTCGCCCAGCTAGCGGATAGTCGTAAGACCATTGTCTGAGACACATGGAGAGGGAGCACGGTTATGGTGAGATTGACGAAAGGGAGACTCGCCATGATCCAAGCTGTTGAACGCCCACAAGTCGACCGCGCGACCCACTGTGTCGCGGAGCAGTACGAAGAATTGTACGCCCGCTCGGTTAGCGATCCCGACGGCTTCTGGCTCGAGCAGGCGCAGCGTCTCGACTGGTTCACCGCGCCGGCCAAGGGCGGCGAGTGGTCCTATGACCCCGTCAATATCGAATGGTTCGCCGATGGCGCCTTGAACCTGTGCCACAACGCAGTGGATCGTCATCTGGAGACCCGCAGCGAAGACACTGCGATCATTTTCGAGCCCGACGATCCCGCGACGCCCGGACGCACTTTGACCTATCGGGAGCTGCACGGAGAAGTCGTCCGGATGGCCAACGCGCTCAAGGCGCTTGGCGTCAAGAGAGGCGACCGTGTCACGCTCTATATGCCGATGGTGGTTGAAGGCGTCACCGCCATGCTTGCCTGCGCGCGGCTCGGCGCAATCCATTCGGTGGTGTTCGGCGGCTTCTCACCCGAAGCGCTCGCCGGACGGATCGAGGATTGCGGCAGTCGCTATGTCATCACGGCCGACACCGGATTGCGCGGGAGCAAGGTCGTCCCGCTCAAGGCCAATGTCGATGCCGCGCTCCAGATCGAAGGCGCCGATGTCGACGGTGTGCTCGTGATCAAACACACCGGTGCGGACGTTTCGATGACCGAGGGCCGCGACAAGTGGTTCCACGATCTTGCGTCGGACGACGATTGCCCCTGCGAAGTGATGGCAGCCGAAGACCCGTTGTTCATCCTCTACACCTCCGGCTCGACCGGCAAGCCCAAAGGCGTGCTGCACACGACCGGCGGATATGGCGTGTGGACCGCCACGACATTTAACTACGTGTTCGATTACCAGCCGGGCGAGGTGTACTGGTGCACCGCCGATATCGGCTGGGTCACCGGTCACAGCTACATCGTTTACGGCCCGCTGATGAACGGAGCGACAAGCCTAGTCTTCGAAGGTGTACCCAACTATCCCGATCACGGGCGGTTCTGGGACGTGGTCGACAAGCACCAGGTCAACATCCTCTACACCGCACCGACCGCGATCCGCGCGCTGATGCGCGAGGGCGACGATTTCGTGACGAGCCGGGATCGATCCTCGCTACGCCTGCTCGGCTCGGTCGGTGAACCGATCAACCCCGAGGCCTGGCGCTGGTATTTCGATGTCGTTGGCGAGGGGCGCTGCCCGATCGTCGACACCTGGTGGCAGACCGAAACGGGCGGGGTGATGATTACCACATTGCCCGCCGCGCATGACATGAAGCCGGGCAGCGCGGGCCTGCCGTTCTTCGGCATCCAGCCGCAGCTGGTCGACAATGATGGCGACGTGCTCGAGGGCGCGGTCGAGGGGAACCTCTGCATCACCCACAGCTGGCCCGGCCAGGCGCGCAGCGTCTATGGCGACCATGAGCGCTTCGAGCAGACCTATTTCTCGACCTATACCGGCAAGTACTTCACCGGCGACGGCTGCAAGCGCGACGAGGACGGGTACTACTGGATCACAGGCCGGGTCGACGACGTGATCAACGTTTCGGGCCACCGGATGGGCACCGCCGAGGTCGAAAGCGCGCTGGTGCTGCACGATTTGGTCGCCGAGGCCGCCGTCGTTGGCTACCCGCACGACATCAAGGGACAGGGCATCTATTGCTACGTCACCCTCAATGCGGGCGAGGAAGGCTCCGACGAGCTCTACAAGGAACTACGTACCCATGTGAGGAAGGAGATCGGCCCAATCGCATCGCCCGATCACATCCAGTTCACCGATGGCCTGCCCAAGACCCGTTCGGGCAAGATCATGCGCCGCATCCTGCGCAAGGTTGCTGAGAACGATTACGGCTCGCTCGGTGACACCTCGACGCTGGCCGATCCCTCGCTGGTCGATCGTCTGATCGAGGGGCGCCAGAACCGATGAAGAAGCACCGCTGACCATGTCGCAACGGGTCATCATCGCCGACGACCATCCGCTGTTCCGCACCGCGCTGAGCCACGCTGTGGCCAAGGTTTGGGACGGAGCGGAGGTGGTCGAAGCGAGTTCGGCAGCCGCTGCGCGCGCCGAGCTAGAGAACGGACCCACAGAGGCGCTCCTGCTCGATCTCCACATGGAGGACTCGAACGGCCTGTCGGTGTTGATGGACCTGCGCCAGGATTATCCCGCGCTGCCGATCGCAATCGTTTCGGCGAGCGAGGAGCCGCGGGTATACTCTGCAGCAAACCAGTTGGGCGCAGCGGCTTTCATCCCGAAATCGGCCGGGCTTGATGAAATGCGCGATGCATTGTCGGCAGTGCGCGAAGGCGATGGCTGGTTTCCCGAAACCGATGTTGCCGAGGACGATGACCTTGCACGTATGGCCAGCCTTACTCCGGCACAACGGCGCATCCTTGGGCAGATTCGACAGGGCCTGCTCAACAAGCAGATTGCCTATGAACTGGAGATCAGCGAAGCGACCGTAAAGGCGCATATCACTGCAATCTTCCGCAAGCTCGGTGTGAACAACCGCACACAAGCGGTCCTGCTCGCGGCCAAGCTCGATGTCGATCAGCCGGCAGCGGATTCGACCGAAGCCTGATCTCCGGCAGTTCTACGGGACAGGCAATCGGCGATCAGCGCGCGCAACGCGGCAGGCGAAGATGGCTTGAGCAGGCGGTTTGCATCCATTGCCTTGGCCGCTTCCTCGGTTTCAACGGAAGCTTCGGCAGTGAGCAGGATTGCTGGCGGTCGCGTGCCCCAGCCTGAACACAACACCGCATAGACTTGGTCGCCGCGCTCTTCATCGTCGAGGCGGAAATCCATGATGACGATATCGGGCGGCGTAGGTGCCTCCTCGCGCGCCTCGGCAAGCGATCCTGCACAGACCACGTCGAGTCCCCATTTCCCGAGCAGGGCAGTGGTAGCGGCAAGCGCGGCGGGGTCGTTGTCGACCGCGAGGACCCGTGCACTTTCCATCCGCTGCGATGCTCGCTTGGCCCGCTTCGCGGGTTTGGCGGATTTCCATTGCAGCACCGGCAAATGCAGCGCGAAACGGCTGCCACGACCCAATCGGGACGAGGTTTCGACATGCACTTCAAGCAGACGGGTGATGCGCCGCACGATAGCAAGGCCCAGCCCGAGACCTTCGCGATCAGTTGAGGAACCGCGCTGGAACTCGTCGAAGATCCGGCCCAGGTCTTCCTCGGCAATGCCCCGCCCGGTATCGTGGACGCACAGCAGCACTCGGTCACCCGCGCGCCGCACACCGAGCAATACTCCGCCGCTTTCGGTGTAGCGGATCGCATTGCTGACAAGGTTCCGCAGAACGCTTGTGAGCAATGCCCGATCGGTCATGGCCCAAGCGCTGGTGTGGACCCGTTTCAGTTCGATTCCCTTAGCCTTGGCCTGCACGTCGAACTCGCCAGCCACTTCATCGAACACCTGATCGAGCGCCACCGCTTCGAGCTGGGGCTCAATTCCGCCGCTGTCGAGCTTGGAGATGTCCAGTAGCGCGCGGATCAGTCGGTCGGCCGAGGTGATCGACCCATCGAGATCCTTCACCAGCCGTTCGAGCTGGGCCTGCCCCTCCACTTCTTCGCCCAAAGCCGATGCAAACAGCCTCGCCGCATTGAGCGGCTGGATAAGGTCGTGACTTGCGGCAGCGAGGAACCGCGTTTTGGAGCGGGTCGCTTCGGCCAAAGCCGCGTTGGCCTCGCTCAACTGTTCGGTCCGCTCCGCTACCTTTTCTTCCAGCGCTTGTTCGGCACGGCGATCGGCGGTGATATCGGTGTAGGAAGTAACATAGCCGCCGCCCGGTGCGGGCGAGCCGACGATCCGCAGGAATTTCCCGTCATATTGCTCGCGTTCCATCCGGTGCTCGCGCCCGGCGCGCATGTGATCGAGCCGTCGTGCGACCTGGTCCTCGATTTCGTCTTCGGGTGTGTCGCTGCGCTCAAGGTTGAAGCGAATCAGGTCGGCAATCGGTGTGCCCACGCTGACCAACTCGTCGGGCAGGTCGAACAATTCCTGGTAGCGGCTGTTCCACGCCACCAGGTGCATTTCGGAGTCCACCAGCGCGACGCCCTGGTCGATGTTCTCGATCGCGATCTGCAGCAGTTCGCCGCTGAACGAGAGGCGCTTGCTGGCCTCGTCGAACATTGCCATCACTTCCGCGAGCGGAACCGGGTCACCGCCCGACCACGATCCGATCATCATCCGCGCCGAGGACGATCCGATCACGCCCGAAATCGTCCGCTCGGCCATCGCCATCACCGCTTCATCGGCTGGTTCGCCATCGCGGTAGTCCTGCGGCAGGCTGGCGATGGCGCCATCTGCACGGTCACGCCCGACAAACTGGGTCAGCAGCAAACGGACATCCGCGACGCGTTTGTTGGTGACAAAGCGCGGTCGCTGGCCGGGAGCGGGCGTGCCGACAAAGGCGGCCGCCTGGGAGGCATCGACCAAAGAAGGACGCTTGAGTGCAGATCCGATCCAGTAAGCAAGGCAGTTGGCGCCAAGGCTGAGCAGAACGCCGGAGACCAGGGTATCTGGGTGAACCGACACAATCGGTGCCGCATTGCTCGCTGCGGGAAGGATCAGCAGCACCAGCCATAGCGCGAAACCGACCGATAATCCTGCGAGCATCCCGACCTTGTTGCCGCCTCGACTAACCATCCCAAGCACCAATCCGGGCGCGAACTGGGCGGCGGCAGCGAAGGCGAGGGTACCCAACCCGGCGAGGTTGGTGACCGAGCCGAAGCCGAGATAGAAGAAGTACGCGAAGAACAGCAGCGCCGCGATCACACCCCTGCGGATGGTGAGCAAATGCCCGGCCAGCTGGCTACGGTCGCCCCCGCCCCTGAGAGCTCGCCGAAACACGAGCGGCGCGATCAAATCGTTGGTGATCATCGTCGAAAGCGCCACGCTGGCGATTACGATCATCCCCGCAGAAGCCGAAAAGCCGCCGATGAAAGCGAGGAGCGCCATCGCTTCGTTGCCGGTTGCAAGAGGCAAGGCCATTACGATCGTGTCCGGATTGGTGCCCCCGGGCAGGGCAACCAGTCCCGCCATAACGATCGGCACGATGACGGCCGAAACCAGCACCAGATAGGCCGGGAATACCCATTGCATCGCTGCGTCGGGACGATCCCCGGTGGCTTCGACAAAGATCATGTGAAACTGGCGCGGGAGGCACAGGGCTGCGCAGGCTGCAATCAGCGTAAGAACAGCAAAGCGGGCGTCCAGTTGAGTCGTTTCGAAGACTTGAGGGGCAGCGGGCGCGCCGTTCTGGAAGAGCAAGAAGAGTGCGAGCGCCGCTACGGCCAACAGTGCGATCAATTTGACAACCGCTTCCACCGCGATGGTCAGCACGAGTCCGGCATTGTCTCCCGCACGATCGGCTCGACGCGACCCGAACAGGATCGCGAACAACGCCATCAATCCGGTCACCATCAGGACCAGTTCGTCGGAAGCGACCTGGGTGGCGATCTCGGGATCGAGCGTGCTCAACGAGGTGCTGAGCGAGCGCAATTGCAGCGCCATGTAGGGCAGTGCTCCGATCGTCGCGATAATCGTCACCAACGCGGCGACACTGGCGCTCTTGCCGTAGCGCGCCGAGAGGAAGTCGGCGATCGAGGTCGAATGCTGCGCCTTGGCCTGTGCGAGAATGCGCCGCACCAGGCCGAAGCCGAGCGTAAAGACCAGGATCGGGCCGAGATAGATCGGAAGGTAGTCGAGCCCCGCGGTTGCAGCCGTCCCGACCCCGCCAAAAAAGGTCCAGCTGGTGCAGTAGACCGCGAGGCTCAAACCGTAGATGGTGCCCGAATGGCGCGACAGGAACGGCGAGGCGGAACGATCGCGCCACGCGGCGAGCCAGAACAGTCCGGCTAGGTAAAGGGTCGCGGCGCCAATGGCCGCGCCGAACAACATGATCCCATTCCTCTCCCGCAAGAGAGGCTACGCCAAATTCGCGAATGTGCAAGCTCTTGCCTGCACACGACAAAAGGGCGATGCATCGCTGCACCGCCCTTTCGCTTGCGACCCGGTTGGGTCGATCAGTGCGCGTGGGCTTCCCCGGCACCGCGCGGCACGCGGATCGAGTCGACCAGCTTGCGGATCTCGACCGGGGTCTTGCCGGTCATGCTGGCAACCGCGATTGCAATCCCGAAGTTGATCAGCATGCCGATGACGCCGATCCCTTCGGGTGAAATCCCAAACAGCCAGTTTTCCGCCGTGTTCGCACCCGGGTTCATCAGCTTGAAGTAGAGGATGTACCCGAAGGTGAAGACCAGGCCGGAGACCATGCCTGCGATGGCGCCTTCCTTGTTCATCGACTTGAAGAAGATGCCCATGAAGATCGCCGGGAACAGGCTGGCAGCCGCCAGACCAAAGGCAAACGCGACCACCTGTGCCACCCATCCCGGAGGATAGATACCGAGATATCCCGCGACGAGGATCGCCGCTGTTGCCGCAATCCGTGCCGCCAGCAGTTCGGTCTTGGCCGAGATGTTGGGCGCGAAGGTGCTCTTCAAGAGGTCGTGGCTGACCGAGCTGGAGATCACCAACAGCAGACCCGCCGCCGTCGACAATGCCGCCGCCAGACCGCCGGCTGCCATCAGGGCGACGACCCATCCCGGCAGGTTGGCGATTTCCGGATTGGCCAGCACCATGATGTCGCGGTCGACATAGACCTCGTTGGCGCTTTCCGCATTCGGCGTGTTCGACAGCAGCCGCTCACCCGACGGGCCGGTCTCGCCGGTGTATTCCGGCTTGCCTTCGAAAGCAGCGCCCGGGCGATACTGCATCACCCCGTCGCCGTTCTTGTCCTGGAACGCGAGCAGGCCGTTGCCTTCCCACATCGGGAAGAAGCTGTCGACTTCGCTGTAGGCGGTGTCGTCCACCTTATCGAGGAAGTTGAGCATCCCGAACGCACCCACTGCCGGAGCGGTGGTGTAGAGCAGGGCGATGAAGACCAGCGCCCAGCCAGCGGACTTACGCGCATCCGACGCCTTGGGCACCGTGAAAAAGCGCACGATCACGTGGGGCAGACCCGCAGTACCGACCATCAGCGCAAGCGTGATGCAGAACACGTCGATCATGCTCTTCGAACCGTCGGTGTAGGCGGTGAAGCCGAGATCGACCAGAACCGCATCGAGCTTCTGCAAGACCGACAAGCCCGAGCCATCGGCCACCTCCGAGCCGAGACCGATCTGCGGGATTGGCGTGCCCGTGATCATGAAGCTGAGGAAGAAAGCCGGGACCATGTAGGCGAAGATCAACACGCAATACTGCGCCACCTGGGTGTAGGTGATGCCTTTCATCCCGCCCATCACGGCATAAATGAAGACAATTCCCATACCGATGATCACGCCGAGAGTGATGTCGACATCGAGGAAGCGCGAGAACACGATCCCGACGCCGCGCATCTGCCCGGCGATATAGGTGAAGCTGATGAAAATCAGGCAGATCACGGCGACCACGCGCGCGGCCTTCGAATAGTACCGCGTGCCGATGAAATCGGGCACGGTGAACTGTCAGAACTTGCGCAGGTACGGCGCGAGCAACAGCGCAAGCATGACGTAGCCACCGGTCCAGCCCATCAGGTAGACCGAGCCGTCATAGCCCGCGAAGGCGAGGATCCCCGCCATCGAAATGAAGCTCGCCGCGCTCATCCAGTCCGCAGCTGTGGCCATTCCATTGACGACCGGGTTGACCCCACCGCCGGCGACATAGAACTCTTTCGTGGACCCCGCGCGGCTCCAGATCGCAATGCCGATATAAAGCGCGAAGGTTAGGCCGACGAAGAGATAGATCAGGGTTTGCGTTTCCATGGTTCCCTCCCCCTCAATCGTCGAGATCGTATTTGCGCTCGATCTGCTTCATACGAACCACGTAGAAGAAGATCAGCGCGATGAAGACGTAGATGGCGCCTTGTTGCGCGAACCAGAAGCCGAGCGGATATCCGCCAAGGCTGAACTGATCGAGGAAATCGCGGAACAGGATTCCGGCTCCAAACGACACAGCAAACCAGATCGCCATCAGGCTGAACAGCAAACGGAGGTTCTCGCGCCAATAGGCGCCTTCCGCTTCGCTGGTTTCATCCGATGAACTCGCTGCAGGCGTGTTCGACTCCGATGGAGCGTCGTAGCCGTCGGCGGTCGGACTATCGAGATCGCCGGAATCGGCGGCAGATACGGAATCGTCCATTTCCCTCCCCTTTCTTCGCTTGGGCCGGCGACACACATTCCGCCAACCTTCCTGCGCAGGCTACGGAGAGGGAGGTGAGAGAACGAGAGAGACTTTAGTCTAAGAGTGTTCAAGCCGCGCGAGCGTGGTGTCGGCCGGCAAGCGTGAGAGTTGTGCTTGGAACAACTCGGCAGCGGCAATGGCGTCAGTCAACGCGTCGTGCGCGCGGTATTCCGGCAAGCCGTAGCGCGCGCGGCAGGAATTCAGCCGATAAGGTTCGCCGCCGATCAGGTTGGGATGCAGCTCGCGCTCGAGCACCAGCGTGCAGACTGTGCGGACCGGCAGGTGAATGCCGAGCACCGATTTGGCCGCGCGTTGTATTGCGGTCAGTTCGATCGTCGCGGCATGGGCAACGAGAATCCGGCCGGCCAATGCATCGATCAACATCGGTACGACATCCGTGATCGGTTGCCCCCGTGCGGCGCGTTGTTCCCCGATCATGTGGATCGTAACGGCCTCGGCATCGAGCTCGGCATCGCTCTGGATATCGATGGATTGCGCATCCTTGAGACCGATCGATCGTCCCTCGAATGGGACGAACCCGGCTTGCAAAAGGTGCGAATCCTTACGCAGGCCGTCGAGTTCGAAATCGAGCGCGAGAAACGACGCTTTCGAAGCGAGGCAGTCGCGATTTGGCCAATCGGCCTCGATATAGCTTCGCAGTGCGGGGTGCTCGCTCTTCGCCAGGGCCTTGAGCGCGCGTTCGAAGCGCCATTGGGCCAGCATTCAGGCGATCCCACCTGCAAAATTGCGGCGCAGCGCGTCGAGGCCTTGCCGGATTACCGAGAACGCGTCCTTCAGATAGTCTCTTTCCAGCGGGGACAGATCCGCCGGGGCGATCAGGTTGTCGGGCGCTTGGCCGCGCTCGACTTGCCGCGCCTGATGCGCGATCCTCAGCTCGTTGACGAACAGCAGCGCATCTTCGAGGCTCTGCGTGTCGTCCGAATTCATCTTTCCTGCCTCGCACAGTGCGCGCAGGCGTCCGATCGTCCCTACGGCATCGACGCCCGCAGCCAAGGCTTGCGTCCTGGCGATGTCGATGATCGGCATGATCGCCTGTTTCTTCGCGTTGAAGACCTTCTGACCGTCCTCGGTTCTGTCGAGCACCAGGTTTCGGAACACGCCGAGCGGCACCTTGCTGCGCAGTGCGTCGCGGGCGAGGTAGCTGATGAAGAGTGGGCTGTCGGCAAACAGCGCGAGCACTTCTCGGCGCAGATCGGCGACCAACCCAGCCTCCCCATGTACGCAGCGCATGTCGAAAAAGATTGTCGCGCGCAGGATCTTGTCTTCGCTCGGATTGTCGATCCAGTCTGCGTAGCGCGCGCGCCAAGCCGCCAGCGTCAATCGCTGTTCGGCGTTCTTGGCCATGATCCCGCCATTGCAATAGACGTATCCGCTGGCGTCCAGCAGGTCCGAGATGCGCGTGCCAAGGTCGGCGAAGTAAGCATTGCCGGCCGCGTCCACTTCTTCGGCGATCACCAGGCCGTTGTCCTGGTCCGACCCGACCAGTTGCTCCTCGCGCGCAAGCGATCCGAACACCACGAGCGCATAGGGGCAGGGTGGGGTACCGAGTTCCTCCTCGGCCAATTGTGCCGCGCGGCGATGCACCGCCTCGCCCAGTGCCGAGGTGAAACGCATCGCATGATCGGCTTGCACCCCGGTGCCAACCATGCGCGCGAAGCTCTCGGGCACACGCGCGGCGGCTTCGATCAATTCCTCCGCTGAACGCGCCTTCGCGATCATCATGCCGGTGTCGATCGCATTGTTACCGATTGCGCCGAGAATGTCGGTGGCGCTCAGGATGCCCGCCAGAGCGCCGTCGCCGCCAATCAGCGGAATATGCCGAAACCCTCCGCTCGCCATCAACGCCATTGCCTCGGCGACCGTAGCGTGAGTTCCGAGTGTTTGCGGATCGGCCGTCATGACGTCGGAAACCGGACGATCCAGTGCAACGCCCGTCGCCACCACCCGGCTGCGCAGGTCCTTGTCGGTGAAGATACCTGCCAAGGCGCCATCGTCGCACACTGCCAGCGTGCTGACATTGCGCTTGTCCATCAATTGCACGGCGTCGCTTATCGTCGTTTTCGGGCCGCAGGAAATCGGTGAGGCCCGCCCGACCAGATCGCCTACCTGCCGATCGTCCAGTCCAAAGGCGCTGCCTTCGCGGCGCCGTGCCAGGGCGTGCTTGATCCGCGCCGCCTCATCTTCGGCGAAGAATTCTCGAAACGCTGGCGAAAGCTCGCGCAATTCGTGAAACCGTTCGGCCGGGATGGCGTAGAGTAGCGTATCCTCAAGCGCGATCGCGGAGTTGCGCACTTCTCCGCCGCGCAGCAAGGACGGGTATGCGAAGCAAGCACCTTGCGAGAGTCGCGCGGTCAATTCCTCGCCGGCCAGTTTGAGCTCCACCGCACCCGATCGTATTATGAACAGTTGTTCGTTGTGCGCGCCCGCTTTGAGGATCACGTCGTCGGCCTTGCGGTAGGTGACTTCTATTTGCCGCGAAAGCTGGGCACGCGTTTCGTGTTCGAGAAGATCGAAGGGAGCGGACGCGCGCAGGAACCGCGCGATCTCGGCAATCTCGCTGGCCATGCCGGCTACTTAGCGCGGCGCCGGGCAAAATGCAGTCAGACTTTCGTGCAATGCCTATTCGAGGCCGAGCTCGGTCAGGTTCATCGTTGCAGCATTGAAACTCGCTTCGGCCAGGCGCCCTGTCAGGTTCGCCCGAATCGCGCGGATTTGCGCGTCGGCGGCACTCTCCTCGCGCAGATTGACGAGAAAGAAATCGCCCGCTCCAAGGGAAAAACGCTTGCGTTCGGCAGCTACCATGGCGGTCGCCTGCCCGACTTCGTCGTCTGCAAGGTCGGCGAGACGCAATGCGGCGTTGAGATTGGCGAGAATATTGTCGAGCTGGACCTGGATCTGGTCCGCTATGCGTCGCTCGCGCAGTTCGAGTTCCCTGAGCTCGGCTTCGGCGCGTTGCAGCCTTCCGCGCGCTTCGCGCCGCTGCAAGGGCACGGTCAGAGTGACCCCGACGATTGTGTCGGTTGAATCGAAAGTCGGGCCGCCATCGCCCACCGCACCGAAATCGCGTGACAATTCGACGCTCGCATCGAGCCGCGGCTGGAGATCGTTTTCGCGCAGCTCGACCTTATTGGTGGCGCGTTCGATGGCGATCCTGAAGTTCTGCAATTCGGGACGACGATCGAGAATGTCGCTACGCCTCATTTCAAGCAGGGATTGCATATCGGGCAGGGTCGACAGCAATTCCTCGCTTGGCAGTCGATCGCGGGTCGGCACCACCAACCGACCGCTCGTGTCGCGCAGATAGAACGAAAGGCTGTTCGACGCGGTTGCGAAGTTGCGCTTCGCCTCTTCGAGCAGAGTCTTGCGGCGGATGATGTTTTGCTCGTTCTCGGTCAACGCGATTTCGGGTATCGCCCCCGCGCGAAACTGTCGCTGCAATCCAACCGCGCGCGCTTCCGCAATCTCAAGCAATTCCTCATAGACCTGGATTTCGTAACCCGCCGCGATCCAGCGCCAGTAGCCCATTAGGGCTTCGTGCTGCACATTGAGCTGCACCAGCAGTACATCGAGACCGGCTTGGCTGGCGGCCAGCCTGGTATCTTCGATAGCAAAACGGCGATTGTCTATCTTGCTGTCCCGCAACAGCGAAAACAGAGCGCCAACCTTAAACTCACCCACCTGGTTGGTGTTGTAGATGTTCTCGTAGATCGGGAAGCGGCCATCGGAAAGGCGATAGCTCCCGAACACTTGAGCTCCATAGGGGGCGATCGGCTGGGTCGCCTTGATCTCCGCAAAGCCGCCGGAAAATGTTCCGGTGAAGCGATCATAATACTCGGCCTCCAGCATCAGGTCGAAAGCGCCATCGGCCGAAAGCTGATCGCTGCGCGCTGCGGCTTCCCGCTCAAAGCTCTCCAGAATGCTTGGAAACCGCAAAGCGGAACTGCGGAGCACGGCGTCGGGCAACAAGGGGCCCGTGCCCAGCTCTTGGTCGAGCGGAAGTCCCACTGGCGCGATGTTTTGCGCAAAGACGGGTTGCGTCGCGATTGGGACGACAAGGGTGCACAAGCCCAGCAAGGCACCCAGAAAGGGGCGCAAAATCATTGTGTGCCGCTTTGACCGCCCGGTTGGCCGGTGTTGGGAACTTGCGGCGGGAAGTTGTTGAGTTGGCGCCAGATTTCGTAGCCGACCGGTACTGTTTCGAGCAGGATCCAGGACTGCACTGCCGCCCCGTAACGTGCGTAGCGTTCTTCCGGCCAGGGATGTTCGGCATTGGGGTCTTCCGCGATCAGCACACGGAAACGGCCATCGGCCTGCGCCGACTGGTCAACTGCCGTCACGACCCCTTCGAATGTTCCTATCGCAACCGAAGGCCAACCGCTGAACTGCACCGCAGGCCAGCCTTCGAACTGGATGCGCGCCTTGGCGCCGTACTGGACCAGGGCAACGTCGCGGCCGTCGACGAAAATTTCGATCACACGTTCCGACGTTTCGGGAACGAAGGTCGCAAGCACATCTCCGGCATTGACGTATGTCGCCGCATCCCCGGCGTTCACGCTCTGGATGAATCCGTCGCGCGGGGCGGTAAGCAATTGCTCGGACTGGCGCGAAAGCCGCGTATCGGCGCGCGTCAGATTCGCCTGGGCTTCGGCGACCCGGCCGCGCATTTCCTCGATGCGGATTTGTGCCTGTTCAAAGTCGCGCCGGGCGGCAAGGCCCGCCTCGAACAGTTCGTTCATACGGCGTTGATCGATCTCGGCAGTTGCCAGTGCGCTTTGCGACGCCTGCAGCTGTATCTGGATCTGCTGGCGTTCGGCCTCGAGCCGTTCGACCAGTTGCGGGTCGATATCGGCGATGCGGGCAATCGGGTCGCCTTTGAGCACCGCGCTGCCATCCCGGACGAACCATTCCTCGATCCGTCCGGATACGAGCGCGTTGATTTCCTGCTGCCGCTCATTGGGGTTGAGGGTGGTGACGACCCCCTGACCGCCAGTCGTCTGGACCCAGGGAACGTAGATCAGAAACCCGATGGCGCAGATGATTCCCACCATCAGCATAACGAAGACGGTGCGGAAAATTCGCGGAACCTTGAGCTCGGCGAGGGCCGTGAAGTGCGCCATATCCTGTTCAAGAGCTGCCATCGTCACTCTCCCACCAGGTTTGCGTTGTCCGGCGTGAGCAGCCTGGGACCGCCCGGCCGACGCGGTGGCTTTCCGTTCACGGCCATGCAGAAATCATCGAAGTTGTCGAAGAAGCGCTGCTGTTGCGCTTCGAGATACAGGAAGCTGTCGAAACCGAGATCGATCCGCCGGTTGGAAAAATAGATGACCGTCGAATAGGCCTGTTCGCGCAATTCGCGTACGGCGGCCGCGAGGTTCTCCTCGTCGAGCAGATCGAACAGGCGACTGAGCACCAGAATGCGAGGCTGTTCCAGCAAGGCATTGGCGAGTTTCAGCTGCTGCAACTCGACGGAGGAGAAGGGCCAGCCGGTCGATGCCACCTGCGTGTCGAGGCCATTTTCGAAGGTGGAAATGGTTTCCGTCAGGCCAACCGTTTCCAGCGCCTGAACCATCCGCTTGGGAGCGGTTTTCGGGCAGGACAGGCCGAGATACTCGCGGATCGTCATTCCGACGAAGGACGGCCGCTCCAGCACATGGATGTTGTTGCGCAGATTGTGCGATTCGATGTCCTGAAACTCGATACCGCCCATCGTCGCAAATCCGCTCTTCGGCAATTGGTGCATCTTGATGATATTCGTGAAAAGCCGCTGGACTCCGTGATGGCTGGCCGATGCCATGACGATCGAGCCGCTGGGAATCTCGAAATCCAGAAGCGCTTCTTCGTTGCGCGCGGTTCCACGGACAGCGGTGAATCTGAGTGTGTGATCTTCTCCGGTGACCGGGTCGTCGCCGCTCGCGTCTTCTTGCTCGACGTCGTAGAACAGCGAAAGCTCCTCGATCGCCGCACAAAGGTCGTAGAAATAGGTGAGATAGGTGCCTAGCTGAGCCACTCCGAAGAACGCCACAGACAGCACCAGTTCGGCGGCGACCAGCTGGCCCAGCGTCAGCTCGCTCTGGATCACAAGCCAACCGCCCAGACCGAGCAGAACCGCGCTGGCGCCGGCATACATCAGCAGGAATGCGAGCGATTGCGCGAAATGCTGTCGGAAATGGCGTTCGCGCGCGCGGACGTAGCCCTTGGTGTAATCGTCGGTTTTGTCGAGCGCGTAGTCGATCCGACGCTGCGATTTGAAAAAGCCGTTCGAGCCGCCGATCGTTTCGAGCCATGCCGCAGTCTGGTGCTTGGCATGCGACATATCGATGCCGGTCCGGATTGCGCGGCTGCCCCATGCCAGCCAGATGATCCAGATCAGCGCGGTCAGGACCAAAGTAAAGACCAGGAACAGCGGGTGATAGAGCGAAACCAGCACGAAGCCCACGAACACCTGGAGCAGCACGGTAAACCCGCTGATAAACAGGATCGGGACAGCTTTCTGGACGTTGATGACGTCGAAATATCGGTTGAACAGCGCGTTGCTCGTCCGATCTCCGAAGAAGGGATTTTGGGCGTAAACCGAAATCAGCGAAATCTCGGCCACCATGCGGGCGTAGAACCTCCGCGCGAACAGCTCCATCAGGTGGATCCGCAAGGCGTAGAGCAGACCAAACAGCAGCAACAGACCGAACAAGGATAGCGCCAGCACCACCAGCGGCGCGGTTAGGGCCGTATTGGCCACCGTATTGATCAGCATCTGGACCGAGATCGGGGTCGCCAGCGAAAGCAGGCTTATGCCGATCCCGTAGATGATCGCCAGCCAGTAGAAGTTGCTCTCCGGCTTGAGGATTTCAAAGAAGCGGCGGAAGAACCGCACCAGCGAAAGGCGGCTGCCGTGGCTTGGGTTGTCGATGGCCATGTCGGGTTTCCGTCAAATCCCACTTGCCGTAGCTTCGGCGTCGAACCTGCGATTGTTTCACGTATGCATGCCGGGTTTCCCGTAGCCGGATGCGTCAAGCGAGCCATGCCCACCATGATGCCTACCGAACGCGCATCGATGCCAGTGGTTCCAGTGGTTTCCTGAGGAACTGCGCAGGATTCTTCTCGGTCAGCTCGTGAAAGGGTTGCAATGCCGCCAGCGATGCGGTGAACGGGTGCAAACCGGTCGGATCCGATCCCGGTCAGCACAAGGAACCCAGATGACGTCCCTTTCCGAACGTTTGGCTGCAAGGCCGGTAGTGCCGCTGGTGAACGACAATGATCCTGAGCGTGCTTTGGCAACCGCCCAAGCGCTCGAAGCGGGCGGCCTTGGGGTGATTGAAGTCGTCTTGCGCAGCGAAGGTGCGCTCGAAGGCATGAAGACCATGGTTGCGCGCGGACAAGGGATGATCGTCGGAGCGGGCACAGTCTTGACGCTCGATCAGGCGAAGCAAGTGCGCGACGCGGGCGCAGAATTCATCGTTTCGCCGGGACTGGTCGACGAGATTGCGGAGTTCTGCCTATCGGAGGCGGTCCCGTTCTTTCCCGGCACCATGACCGCCGGCGAAGTTCAGCGCGCCTACGCATTGGGATTGCGCGAAGTGAAGTTCTTCCCTGCCAGCCTTGCAGGCGGGGTGCCGATGCTCAAGGCATTGGGATCGGTCTTCCGTGAAATGCGCTTCATGCCGACCGGGGGCGTCTCCCCCGCGAACCTACCCGATTTCCTTGCGCTCGATCATGTCCTGGCCTGCGGAGGCAGCTGGCTCACTCCCAAGGATGCGGTGTCGGCGGGGGACTTCGCAGCGGTAACGAAACTGGCACGGGATGCCGTGACTATTGCAAGTTCGGCGCGCGGACCTGCGTGAGCGACGCGCGATTGCTGCTGATTGGAGGGGGACATGCACATGTCGCCGTCCTCGCGGATTGGATCAGGCGCGGCACGCCCATTCCAACGACACTGATCACACCCTACCCGACCTTGCGCTATTCGGGGATGGTACCGGGCTGGATCGCGGGTGAACATGATCGCGACGCGGGGCTCGTCGACCTCGCTGGGCTGGCCCGACGCGCTGGCGTCGATTTGGTTCTGGATCGCTGTACCGGGATCGATGGCGATAGCGGCACGATTGCGACGGAGAGCGGAAGTTCGATTCGTTTCGACTTCGCGTCGCTCGACACAGGAGGGATCGGGCGCGCGCGCGCCATCCTCGGCGAGGATCCAAGGGTGCTCGATGTCAGGCCGATCGACGGTTTCGTTGAAAAGCTGGGCAACTGGATAGCGGCGAACTCTTCGGCCGAATCTCATGTAGCGATCGTCGGTGGCGGCGCAGGTGGGGTCGAACTGGCATTCGGCCTGCGCAATCGCGCAGGACCGGGTCCGACGCCAAGCGTTACCCTGGTGGCCGGGAAGGACGGGCTGTTGCCGGGATTCTCCGGGGGAGTGTTGCGGCATGTCCGGTCGGATCTCGCGGCGCAAGGGATCGTGCTAGCGGAAACGGATGCCGCGATTGAAAGCGGGCGGCTGATGGCGGGCGCGCGGTCGCTGGAGCCGGTCGACCTCATCGTCGCCGCGCTAGGGAGCGCCGCACCAATCGACCCGGACGCTATCGGTCTGGCCTGCGATCCGGAAGGGTTCGTCGCCGTCGACCGATTTCAACGGTCTGTCTCGTATCCCAATATCTTCGCGGCGGGAGACGTTGCGGCGAGACAGGATCGACTGGTTCCGCATTCGGGCGTTCATGCCGTCCATGCCGGGCCCGTGCTCGCTCACAATCTGCGCGCGCTCGCCGAAGGATCCGATACCTTGAAATCCTACCGGCCGCGACGCGCGAGCCTTTATCTGCTCGCAACGGGAAACGGTTCGGCGATCGGGTCCTACGGCCCGGTTGCATTCCGAGGTCGCTGGGTCGGGGCGCTCAAGCGCTGGATCGACAAACGCTGGATTGGGACCTACGCGCGATTGGCAGGGGGCCATGGATGAACCGCGGTAACCGAAAACGCTTCGCCGGCGAATACGAGCGCAAAAGAGGGCAATCATGAAGAAAATCGTCATCATTCTCGCGCTCGCTGCGATCGTTGCGGCCTACTTCATCTTCGATCTCGGATCGTATCTCTCGATCGACGGGATCAAGGGTGTCGCCGCCGATGCGGCGGAGATTTACGAGGAAAACCAGTTCCTCGTGCTCGCGGTGTTCTTCCTGATCTATGTCGGGGTCACGGCGGCTTCGCTCCCCGGAGCGGCGATCATGACGCTCGCGGCGGGTGCCCTGTTCGGCCTGGTAACCGGGACGATCCTCGTCTCCTTCGCTTCTACGCTCGGTGCAACTTTGGCGTTTCTCGCCTCTCGCTACGTCCTGCGCGATACCGTCGAAGCGCGCTTCGGCGATCGGCTCAAGGGCATCAATGACGGGCTTGAGCGCGACGGCGCGTTCTATCTCTTCACGATCCGGATGATCCCCGCGATCCCGTTCTTCGTGATCAATCTCGTCTTCGGCCTGACCCGGATCAAGACCTGGACGTTTGCGTGGGTCAGCCAGGTCGGCATGCTGCTCGGCACGATCGCCTATGTGAATGCCGGGACCCAGCTGGCGCAGATCGAAAGCACTGCGGGGCTCTTGTCGCCAACCCTGATCGGTTCCTTCGTCGTGCTGGCGCTGGTCCCCTGGATCGCCAAGGGCATCATCGGCGTCATCAAGCGTCGCAAGGTCTACAAAGGGTTCACCAAGCCCAAGAGTTTCGATCGCAATCTCGTTGTGATCGGCGCCGGTTCGGCCGGTCTGGTATCCGCCTATATCGCCGCGCAGGTGAAGGCGAAGGTGACTTTGGTCGAAGCGAACAAGATGGGCGGAGACTGCTTGAATACCGGATGCGTGCCGTCCAAGGCCCTTATCAAGAGCGCCAAGGTTGCCGCGCAAATGCGCCATGCGGATCGCTATGGTTTGAAAAGCGTCGAACCCGAAGTGCCATTCGGCGAGACGATCACGCGGGTGATGGACATCATCAAAGCGATCGAACCGCATGATAGCGTCGAGCGCTACACCGATCTGGGCGTCGATGTGGTCGAGGGCTATGCCCGGATCGTCGATCCGTGGACGGTCGAAATCGCCCGCAACGACGGCGAGACGCAGCGCCTCACCACACGCAGCATCATCATCGCCGCCGGTGCCGAGCCGTTCGTCCCACCCCTCGAAGGGCTGGAGGGAAGCGGCTATCTTACCAGCGATACGATGTGGGATGCCTTTGCCGAGATGGACGAAGCACCGCCGCGCGTGGCGGTCCTTGGAGGAGGCCCGATCGGTTGCGAGCTTTCTCAGGCACTTGCACGGCTTGGCTCGAATGTGACTCAGGTCGAAATGGCACCGCGAGTGCTCGGTCGCGAAGACGAGGAGGTGTCGGGCCTCGCGCAATCGGTGTTGGAAGAAGCCGGCGTTGAGGTCCTGACCAATCACAAAGCCGTTCGGGTCGCGGATGGTGCACTCATTGTCGAACATGGCGGAGCAGAGAAGCAGGTACCGTTCGATGCGCTGATCGTGGCGGTCGGGCGTAAGGCGCGGCTCAGCGGCTATGGTCTCGAAGAATTGGGCGTGGACACCGAAAAGACGGTCGCAACCGACGAGTTCCTGGCGACCAAGTTCCCCAATATCTTTGCCGCCGGCGATGTCGCGGGGCCCTATCAGTTCACCCACACGGCGAGCCATCAGGCCTGGTATGCCAGCGTCAACGCGCTGTTCGGACAGTTCAGGAAATTCAAGGCGGATTATCGCGTGATCCCCGCCGTCACGTTCCTCGATCCCGAGTTCGCGCGCGTGGGTCTGAACGAGACGGAGGCAAATGAGCAGGGCGTCGACTATGAAGTGACCACTTACGGCCTCGATGACCTCGACCGCGCGATTGCGGAAAGCGAGACCAAGGGCTTCGTCAAGGTGCTGACACCGCCGGGCAAGGATACGGTGCTCGGCGCGACGATCGTCGGCAGCCATGCGGGCGAGTTGCTGGCCGAGTATGTGCTGGCGATGAAATACAAGATCGGTCTCAACAAGATACTCGGCACGATCCACTCCTATCCGACGATGGCGGAAGCCAACAAGTTTGCCGCCGGCAACTGGAAGCGGGCGAACAAGCCCGAAGGCCTGTTGGGCTATGTCGAGAAATACCACGCCTGGAGGCGTAGCTAGCCGCTGCCGGACGAAGAAGTAACGTCGGCTGGCGTTCCAGCGCCTTTTCGGCAAGAAGGCCGAGGAAGCCGCAATTTAGGGGATCGCATTGGAACTGTTCGACCAGCTGCGCGGGGTCATCGGGATTGCTGTGCTGCTGCTGATCGCATGGGGGCTGAGCGAGGACCGGAGCACCAGACCCGGATGGCGCTGGATCGGCGGGGCCTTGCTCCTCCAGGCCGCGTTAGCACTATTGATCGTGCGGGTGCCGTTCGTGTGGGACTTGATGGGATACGCCAATGCAGGTGTCGCTGCGATCGAGCGTGCGACAGCGGACGGGGCGTCCTACATGTTCGGTTATCTCGGCGGCGCCCCCTTGCCATTCGAGTTGAAGGAAGGGGTCGCCCCCCCTGTCATCATTGCATTTCAGATCCTGCCGCTCGTCATCGTGTTCTCCGCGCTCGCCGCCCTGTTGTGGCACTGGGGCGTGCTGCGCTGGATGGTCAACGGCTTGTCCTTCCTCCTGCGTCGAACACTGGGGGTGAGCGGCGTGGTCGGCCTGTCGGGCGGGGCAAATATGTTTCTCGGGGTTGTCGAGAGCCCGCTTGTCGTACGAGCCTACTTTACCAGGATGAGCCGAGCGGAACTTTTTCAGGTCATGGTTCTTGCGATGGCGACGATCAGCGGTGCGATCCTGATCCTCTACGCAACCACGCTTTCGAGAACCGTGCCGGACGCAGTCGGGCACATGATCTCGGCATCCCTGATTTCGCTCCCGGCCGCACTTCTAATCGCGAAACTCATGGTCCCGGGCGAAGGCGAGACCGAGACCGATGGAGAGGAAGATGAGCCGGGGCTCAAATACGACAGCAGCATCGATGCCATCGTCAAAGGTACGATGGACGGGATGCAGCTGTTCCTGGCCGTAATCGCCGTCATCATCGTCGTGTTCGCCCTGGTTTCGCTGTCCGACCAGCTGCTCGCCCTGCTGCCGTTGGTGGGTGATGAACCGATTACTCTGAAGCGCGTCTTCGGCTGGATCTTCGCGCCGTTGATGTGGCTGATTGGCGTTCCGTGGAGCGAAGCGCAGGCCGCGGGCGGATTGATGGGGACCAAGGCGATCCTCAACGAATATGTCGCATACCTCGAACTCGCAGCCTTGCCCGAAGGAACGTTCGGCTCACGCGGGTTGCTGATCGTCACCTATGCCCTATGCGGAGTTGCCAATCTCGCCAGTGTCGGACTGCTGGTGTCGACGATCGGCACGCTGTGTCCCGAACGTCGAGCGGAAGCGGCGGGGCTGGGCATCAAGAGCTGGATCGCCGGGAACATCGCCACCGCCATGACCGGCGCGTGGATTGGGCTGGTGACGTGGTGAAGGCAGGCCCCGACCATGTTTGACGCCAAGCTGCGACCGCTGATCGATCCGGCGCTGAACCGCATGGGCCGCACGCTTGCGCGGTTCGGGGCGACCGCCAACATGCTGACGTTCACCGGTCTTGCGCTCGGATTGGCCGGGGCATGGGCGATTGGATCCGGGCAGCTTTGGCTCGGCCTTGCCCTGGTACTGGCGAACCGCTTGCTCGACGGGTTGGACGGCGCCGTAGCGCGCGTACGCGGCCCTTCGGCACTTGGCGGATATTTCGATATCGTCGCCGACTTCGCCTTCTACGTATCGATCCCGCTCGGCTTCGGTGTGATGGCGTCCGAGAATGCGCTGCCTGCCTTGGTGCTGGTTGCCAGTTTTGTGCTGACTGGTGTGAGCTTTCTTGCCTTTGCCGTCATCGCCGCTGAGCGCGGGCAAGAGACAGAGGCGCACGGCAAGAAAAGCTTCTTCTATTCGACCGGCCTGGCCGAAGGCGGCGAGACCATCGCCGTCTTTGTCGCGATGTGCCTATTTCCCGCGTGGTTCCCGGCGATCGCTTACGGTTATGCCGCGCTGTGCGTCCTCACAGTATTCCAGCGCAGTGCGATGGCCGCCGCGCAATTCGGGGACTAGCGTTCGGCTAGTCGTTGCCGCGCGACTTTATCGCAAGGACCAGCTTCTGGACCCTCGCCGAATTGGCTCCCAGGTCGCTCACACCGACGCGGCTGACAGAGCGAATGTCGATAGCGCCATCGGCGACACGAACGACGACATCGTCTTTGAATCCGAACCAGAATGTTTCGGCTACACCTTCAACACGCCCTTCCGCCGGATCAGTTCTGACGTCGCGCAAGCCGATGTCCTGCATGGCTCCGGCCACGTCTTCGAGCACGGCCGCCTCGTCGCCCTGGCGATACGCGATCGTGGCGAGATCTGGGTACAGTTCCCCGACAAGCTCAGCATGCGATTTGGCTTTCATTTCGTCGTCGGTCTTGTCCGCCCACCATTCGATTTCGCCCAGCGGTGTTGCATAGTCGCTTACCGGGTTCGCTTCGATCTCCGCGCGTGCACTCATGGTCGCTTCGGAAAAAGTGGGGGGATTGGCAGTGTCGGTTGCCACATCGTGGATCGGGTTGGCATCCGCCGTGGTCCCGACTGTACCAAGGAACCCGAAAATGCCGACAGGGATAACCAACGCGATCAACGGCAGCGCCCAACCCTTGCGCGGCGATTTGCGCATGATCAGGATCAGCGAGACCACTGCGAGCGCGGCAACGATCCCGAGCAGCATCGGCCCTGCGCCGATCACCAGCGAGCCGAGCCCGACTTGCCAGGACCAAAGCCCGAATTTCGTCCCCAACGCGGCGACGGCAAAGTAGAGCGGGAGCAAGAGCGCCAATGTGAGCGCGAAACGGGCGTGCCAAGGTGCTGAAATTTTCTCCATGCGCGCTGTTTAGCGCCGCATGCGAGCAAGGCAACCGGTCGCTTGGAGCATCAGGCGTTGGCGGCACTCGCCACCGTAGCGAGATTCATCGGGAAACCCTTTGCCGTTCATGCGTTACAGGGGCGCATAGGCAGGGGGCTGGCCCAGTGAATCCCGGGCATTAAGTCCCGCTTTCCATGCCGTGGAAAAGTGTTTATGGCCCGCGCAGTCGCGGGAGAAAACAAGTCATCAGAGGGAAGACTGAAATGAAGCGTAACACACTGTTGGGAGCGATCGCTCTCGCGAGCCTCGCCACCGTTACGGCCTGCGGCGAAAGCCCCTATCAGGAGCCGACCGGTGAGGAGACCGAAGCAGCTGCAACCGACGATGCGGCCGCCACCGAGGACACCGCCTCAACCGATGATGCCGCCCCTGCGCCGGCTGCGCCCGAAGTGGAAGCCAACGGCACCGTCATCGACATCCAGATGTACACCCGCGATCCCGATGAGCCGAGCGGCCTCCAGGTGTTCAAGCCGCGCCTGATCAAGGCCAAGGTTGGCGACACCGTCCGTTTCGTCCCGACCGATCCGACGCACCAGTCTTCGTCGATCGCAGACATGATCCCGGAAGGCGTGACTGGCTGGGAAGGTGAGATCAATCAGGAAGTGTCTTACGTGCTGCCTAAGCCGGGCGTCTACGGTTATCAGTGCGTCCCCCATTATGCCGCAGGCATGATCGGTCTGATCATCGTCGAAGGTGAAGGCATGACCGACAATCTCGAAGCGGCGAAGGCCGTGAGCCATCCGGGCCTTGCCGGACGGGAGTTCACCGAAATCTTCGAACAGGCCGAAGCCGACGGAATGCTCTAAGCATCCGGCTTCACACCGACAAAAAGAAGGGCGGCGAGGGTTCCTCGCCGCCCTTTTTGTTTGCGCTGCCGAGACTGGGGGACAGGAAGGCCCGCTTAAGGCGCTTCGGGCTCGGCTGCGCAGGTGACAGTGGCTCAAGCGGCAGTCGCCATTCTCGCCAGCTCGCATTGCGACCAGATCTCGCTAAGCGCGTTGATCAGCGCATCGATATCGCCATCGCTGTGAACCGGCGACGGGGTCAGCCTCAACCGCTCCGTTCCGACCGGTACGGTCGGGTAATTGATCGGCTGCACATAGATGCCGTGATTGTCCATCAACCAGTCGCTGATCCGCTTGCACTTGTGCGCATCGCCGACCATGACCGGTATGATGTGGCTGGGATTGTCGAGGTGCGGGATCCCCATGATGTCGAGCTTGCGACGAACCGTCTTCACACGGTCGCGTTGCATTTCGCGCTCCTCGTCGCTTTCCTTCAGATGGCGGATGCTGGCTGCGGCACCTGCCGCTACGGCTGGAGGTAGCGCGGTCGAGAAGATGAACCCGCTGGCAAAGCTGCGGACGAAATCGACGAGATTGGCCGAGGCTGCGATATAGCCGCCCATCACGCCATAGGCCTTGCCCAGTGTTCCTTCGATCACGGTGATCCGGTCCATCAGGCCTTCGCGTTCGGCGACGCCGCCACCGCGCGGACCGTAAAGACCGACCGCGTGGACTTCGTCGATATAGCTCATCGCGCCATGCTTCTCGCACACGTCGAGGATATCGGCGATCGGAGCAATGTCGCCGTCCATCGAATAGACGCTTTCGAATGCGACCAGCTTGGGGATCTCGGGACCATAGTCGGCAAGCATTCGGTTGAGATCGTCTACGTCATTGTGCTTCCAGATCTTGTAGGGCGCCCGGCTGTGCCGGATGCCTTCGATCATCGAAGCGTGGTTGAGCGCGTCGGAAAACACCACGCAGCCGGGAATCTTGTTGGCGAGGGTGCCAAGTCCGGCCCAGTTCGAGACATACCCTGAAGTGAACAGCAGCGCGCTTTCCTTGCCATGCAGGTCCGCAAGTTCGCGCTCCAGCTCCACGTGATAGTGGTTGGTGCCCGAAATATTGCGCGTGCCACCTGCGCCCGCGCCGCATTCGTCCAGGCACGAATGCATCGCCTCGAGCACCTTGGGATGTTGGCCCATACCAAGGTAATCGTTCGAGCACCAAACGGTGACGGCTTGGGTTTCGTCGTCGATGAAGCGGGTGGCGTGGGGAAACTTCCCGCGATGCCGCTTGATATCCGTAAAGACGCGGTAGCGCCCCTCTTCGCGAACGCCGTCCAGCTCGCTTGCGAAGAATTGTTCGTAGTCCATGGGTTTTCCCTCTGTTTCCCAAGTCATGTCAGATCTCGTGTGATGGTTCCGGCCCCGGCCCGTTTGGGAAGAGCCCAGCCCCACAGCATTCCGTCGCGGAACGGCAGGGCGAGAAAGATGTGTTCGAGCGCACCGAGCAGCGTCAGCGCGAACAGCAGGGTCGCCCCTACCATTTCCGCACTCCCTGTCGGCGCCGCGATGGCGAGGCTGGCAAACCAGACCGCAATCGCGAGGATCGCAGCGATCGATCCCGCCAGGAGCAGCGTCATGCGATTGCGACCAAAATAGCTTTTCAAATAGTCGAGATGTGGCGGTAGCATTTCGGCGGTCGAATTGGGCACCCCGACGAAGAGGTTGATTTTCGACGAGAGCCTCAAGCCGAACATCAGGGCGAACACTGTCGCGCCAATCTGGTTGGGGGCGTTCCAAGACAGGGAAATCAGCATCAATGCGGTCAAGGCCAGGGCGACCTCGTGATGCATGACAGTGGCACTGGCCTGGGCGAAACGATCGAGACCGCGTGAACCCGGCTCCACGCCTTCCCGCCTCGGACCGGCCGCCGCTCCCGTAAGAAAACCGATTTCGTGCCATGCCCAGACCATGAGCGCGCCGACAAAGGCTGCGTAGACTGCAACGACCGACACCGACCAGGACGCCAGCAGGATCGCGATCAGCCCGGTAATCCCGCCGAAGCCGCCAATCATCAGGCTCTTCAGGAACGTGCGCGAATCGCGGTTATCGGCCCAGGCAATCAGCCCGGTGGCGATAAACCAGATCGCGACCGTCACGATGAACGGAACAATATGGCCGCTCCAGCTTACCATGCAGGGTAAAGCCTGATCGATTGCGGCAGCGCGTTCGGCTTGGTGCGGTGGAAATACATCTTGGCGAAGTTCAGGCCCGCGCCGGCTGCGCCGGCGACGCGCTTGAAGAAGCCGCCAATCCCGCCTTGCTCCTTGCCCTCGTCGATTTTCAGCGCAGCCTGACGCAACGCCTCCATATTGCGGCGGAAGGCCGGGTCATCGATGTCGAGTTCGACCGGAAAGACCTGGCGGCTTATCTGGTTGCAGATCTCGAAAACCTTGTAGTCGTATTCGGTCGGATCGACTCCCAGCGCCTTGTGGAACACCGGCCGGTTGTGATCACGCACATACATTGTCGCGTAGACCGACAGCAGGAAGAACCGGATCCACAGCTTGTTGCGCCCTTTGAGCAGTTCCGGGTCCGACCGGATCAGCATCGCGAAGGCTTCGCCGTGGCGGAACTCGTCGTTGCACCATTCCTCGAACCAGTCGAAGATCGGGTGGAATTTATTGTCCGGGTTTTGCGCCAGATGGCGGTAGATCGTGATGTACCGTGCATAGCCGATCTTCTCCGACAGATAGACCGCGTAGAAGATGAATTTCGGCTTGAAGAACGTGTATTTCTTCGTCCGGGTCAGATAGCCGAGGTCGACGCCGATCCCGGCATCCTTCAGGCTTTCATTGATGAACCCGGCATGGCGGCTCTCGTCGCGGGCAAGCAGTTTGAACAGCTGTTTCACATCCGGGTTCTTGGTGCGCTTGGCGATCTCGGCATAGAGCACGCAGCCGGAGAATTCCGACGTCATCGAACTGACGAGGAAGTCGGTGAATTCCTTGCGCAGTGCCGGGTCCAGTCCCTCGATCACGCCTTTGAAAGCGTCGGTGTGCTTGAAGTGCTTCTTGTTGGGATCGCCGATCATTTCCTCGATCAGCGCGTCCCACTCCTCGCGCACCGGCGAGACGTCGATCGCATCGAGGGCATCGAAATCGGTGGTGTAGAAACGCGGGGTCAGCATCGTGTCCTGCGTGGCGAGTTCCATCGCCTCTTCGCTGGTCATGGGCTTGTACTGGTTCATTTGATCCTCCCAGCGTTGAAGCTGACTTCGTAGAGTTCAGCGAGATCGAAATAGGCTGCGCATTTTGTGAGAGCGCGCCGGATGGGCCCCGCACGGGTGATGGTCGCCTCGCGCTCAAACACCTGTCGGCTGCCAAAGGGAATGGAAATGGGCGCACCATGCACGCGGACCT
>JAAUYH010078765.1_pt1 | contig 30912 bp, 31 predicted proteins | sample 7278061 | NCBI WGS metagenome assembly JAAUYH01 (sample SAMN14350203, study PRJNA611818) | marine sediment metagenome | isolation source: surface marine sediment (0.6m) | place: French Polynesia: Moorea | collected 2018-08 | reverse complement strand
GACAAAGTCAAATTGTTCTCAAATCCCATGCGACTATGCCTGCCGAGCGCCGCCGCCGTCAACGCGCGCACCTCCGGCCAGCCGGCGACGGCCGCCTTCGGCCGAGCCTGGCGAACACGCCTAACGCGCGAAAAACGGCGTCGCGCCGGGCGTCCAGATGCAGGGAGCATCTGCCGGTCGCGGTACCGATCACCCGCGAGGCCGATGGCTGGAATCCTGCGGATGGCGATCTATGATCGGGGACTTGCGACCAAGGGAGGCTGGAATTCGGAGCGTGACGAAGCCCGACCCTTCGGCCGGTAGTAGGAGCCCGTCGGGAAGGCGCATCCGGCCGCTTGCCGGTCTTGTGCTGATCCTGCTGGCCGGCGCGCCCAGCGCCGCGGCGCAATCCGACGGCGTCGACTATCACCGGCGGTTCGAGTCGCTGTGCGGACCCTGCCATGGGCATTCCGGCCCGTTTGCCCGGCACAGCCTCGAGATCGTCAACGGGACCCTGGTCGGCCGCACCACGGGGGTGCCGGTTCAACGCTTTCTCAGGCGCCATCCCGGCGGGCTCACCCAGGCGGACATTGCGCGGTTTCGCGACGTCATGCATCGGCAGGTCGAGGCCGGCGGCGTGTTCCAGGACCGATGCGCCATCTGCCACGGTCGGGCGGTCGAGCTTGCCGCCGCCAACCTCGTATTCGCGAACGGGGATCTGCTGATCCGCTACAGCCGCGTGCCGGTGCGCGGATACCTCGCGAACCACGGTCGCCTGGAGCCCCGGGAGATCGAGATCGTGCATCAGGCACTCTTGGAGGCCGTCGCCCGGCGGTGAGGCCGGACATGCCACCGCCTAGGACGGCGTGTCCGTCTCGTCGGCCGGATGCAGCGGGCGGTCGGGCGGGAGCGGGTAATAGTCGCCCTTGTCGGCGACGAATATGTCGCAGCGGGTCTCCAGGCCGGTGGGCGGGTCAAGGGTGCCGGCCATGATGCTCACCTGCGAGGCGCCGGACTCGTCCCAGAACAGGCTGGACCCGCAGCGGCCGCAGAAGCCGCGGCGAATGCCGGGAGAGGATTCGAACCAGCGCAGGGTGGCGCGGCCCTCGATCGCAATGCAATCCCGGCCGGCCGCCGTCGCCGCGACGATGTGCCCGGACCAACGCCGGCATTGATTGCAGTGACAATTGATCACCGGTCGCAGCGCGCCCCGGACGCGATAGCGAACCGCTCCGCAAAGGCAGGCGCCGGTATGGTCCTTGCCGGTCATGCCGCCTCCGCCAGGGCCGCGTCAATGGAGTCGCCGATGGTCTCCACGATGGCCGCGATGTGTTCGCCATCCACGATGAAGGGCGGCGCCAGCAGGACATGATCGCCTCGGCGACCGTCGATCGTGCCCCCCATCGGATAGCACATCAGCCCGCGCGCCATGGCGGCGGATTTCACCTTGGCGTGCAGCCGCTTGGCCGGATCGAACGGCTCCTTGGTCGAACGGTCGGCCACCAGTTCCAGGCCGACAAACAGGCCGCGCCCGCGGATATCGCCGACATGGTGATGATTGCCGAACCGGGACTCCAACCCCTCGCGCAGCAGGGCGCCCATCCGCTGCACATTGTCGAGCAGCCGCTCCGCCTCGATGGTCCGCTGGACCGCCAGCGCGGCCGCGCAGGCAATCGCGTGCCCCATATAGGTGTGGCCATGCTGGAAGAAGCCGGAGCCGGACCGGAACGCCTCGAATATGGTGTCCGTCGCCAGCAGCGCGCCGATCGGCTGATAGCCGGCTCCCAGACCTTTGGCGATGGCCACGAGGTCCGGTGCGACGCCGTCCTGCTCGCAGGCGAACAGGGTCCCGGTGCGCCCCATGCCGCACATCACCTCGTCCAGGATCAGCAGCACCCCATGGCGGTCGCAGATCTCCCGGATGCGCTTCAGGTAGCCGGGGACCGCGGGCACCGCGCCCGCGGTGGCGCCGACCACCGGCTCGGCGATGAAGGCCATCACCGTATCGGGCTCGGCCTGCTGGATCGCGGTCTCGAGTTCATCGGCAACGCGCCGGCCGTATGCCGCCTCGTCCTCGTCGTCGCGCTGGTCGCGATAGGCATAGCAGGGGGAGATATGGACGACATCGGTCAGCAATGGCTCGAACTGGGCCCGCCGCCACTGGTTGCCACCGGCGGCGAGCGCGCCAAGCGTGTTTCCGTGATAGCTCTGCCGGCGCGCGATCACGGTTCGCCGCTGCGGCTGGCCGATCTCCAGGAAGTATTGCCGCGCCATCTTGATCGCCGCTTCCACCGCCTCCGAGCCGCCGCTGAGGAAGTAGATCCGATCGAGTCGCCCCGGCGCCCGGGTGGCCAGGAACTCCGCCAGCGCCTCCATCGGCTCGGTGGTGAAGAAGCCGGTGTGAGCGAATGCCAGCTTGCCCGCCTGCTCGCGGATCGCCTCGATCACCGCCTGATGGCTGTGGCCGAGACAGGAGACCGCAGCACCGCCCGAGGCGTCGAGATACCGCTTGCCGCTGCCGTCGACGACGTAGACGCCATCCCCGCGCACGGCGACAGGCGGATCCATGGATGTATGGCGGTGAAAAACATGGGTCCGGGCCGCGGAGTTCATCGCTGCACCTTCCAGGATTCCGTTGGCTGCGAGCATCGTGCGGCGGCGACTATTGCGACACCGGCCTCAGCCTGCAATAGTTGCCGGCGATCAGGAAGATCGAATGGCTGGCAAAAGCCACTGGTCGAGCAGGTAGGAGGCCATGAACAGGAAGGGGCTGGCCGCAACGTGTCTTGCGGCCGTATTTGCGTTCGGATTCGGCGTCGACGCACTCGCCTCCGATCGCGAGGCGCAGTCGATCGACTGGAGCTGGCCGGCCGATCCGGCCTATCGCGAATTCGTGCCCCTGGACAACGACCTGGCGGTCGCGGTCGGGCCTTGGACGTTCACTCCCGCCATGACCGTGCGGCACTCCCGGACTTCGGTGATCGGGACGGCGAGTCCGTTCGCCGGGGAACCAGGTCCGGGCATGGCGGTCGGGCTGGGATTCCGTGGCGCGGCCCGGGTCGACAGCCGGATCGGGACGATCTACTCGCGGCTGAGCCTGTCTTTCGAGCACGAGTTCCGCGCCCATGATCATCAGGTGATCACCGGGCTTTCAGGGTCCGGCCCCTATGGCTTCTATCGCGACCGGTCGGAGGTCGATGTCATGGCCGCCCAGGCGGTATTCGCGAGGCGGATGTCGGACGCGGTCTTCGGATTCCTGGGCTTCGGGACCGAGGTCGAGCCGGGCGGGTCGACGGAGCACCAGGTCACGATGCGGCTGCGGTTCTCCTTCTAGAACGAGGGTGCCGGGACCGCTGCTCCGGGACCGCGCCTAGGTCAGATTGACGGATCCGCCGTTGCGCCAATGCTCTTCGCCATTGGCGAGGGTCCATTCCACCATCCGCCGCAGCACCTTGCCCAGCGCGTCGTCGAACGCCAGGACGATGCTGTCGAGCGTGTTGTCGGCGGCGGTCGTCGATGCCTCGAAATTGTCGCCGGCGATTATGGTCCGCCGCGGAATCACCACCAGCTTGGCGTTTATGCGCACCCGGACATTGGGCGGTGCGCTCAGGCCGTTTTCCATGTACTCCGCCTGGAATTCCCTCAACTCGGTCTTGAGCACGTAGTTGGCGCGGAGCCCGATCGACTCGCGGCCGACCGAGACGATGCGCCCGGAGTTCTCGAAGCTCTCGACGACAAGGGTCTGGACCATCTGCGGCGCCCGATCGGTCCAGGCGACATCGGCGAAATAGTCGAGCTTGAACGGCGTGCTCTGCAGCGCGATCCTCAGCGAATCGAGCCCGGCGGCCGCCGCCGGCGGTTCGACCAGCAACTGCCACTCCACCAACGGCAGCTGTTCGTCAAAGGTGCTCTTCGGCGTGAGCGTGTAGAGTTGCGGCGGCGTCCGCAGCGCCGGCAGTCCGCAGGCGGGCAACAGCGTGGCGCCAAGACCAAAGAGGGACAGGCGGGTGAACTGCCGCCGGCTGTTCCGGAGTGATCGCCTCATTCCACCCGAATCCCTTGTTCCGAACTGCCGAAGAGGAACTGCGCCGGATCGCTCTCGAGCCTCCTCGCCACCCGCGACAGGTTGTTCGCCAGCCTTCGCAGTTCCTGGACCATCAGCGTGAATTCGTTGATGCCGCCACTGGTGAACTCTCGGATTCCCGAGCGGTTCTCGCGGATCAGGGCGGTGATCTGCTCCGAAGTCGCGGTGGCCGCATCCGCCAGTTCGCGGATCTCGACCGAGGTAAGCGACAGTTCCACATCCACCGTCTGCAGGGTGGTATCGACGCGGTCGCTGAGCCGCGCGAGATCGACACGGGCCTCGGAAACGATCCCGTCGACATTGACGGCCAGGCTTTCCAGCCGCTCGACCGCGCTTTGGATCTCGTCGGAGCGGTCCGACAGGGTCTGGGTCAGGTCATCGACATTCGCCAGGATGCTGGTCACGGAGTCGAGGTTATCCTCGCTGAGGAACTTGGTCGCCGCATCCGCCAGCAACGTCGCGCTCTCCAGCAACCTGGGGAAGTTCTCAAGCAATTCGGCGAGCGAACTCGGCTCCGACGCAATCACCGGCAGTTCCGCACCGGGCGCGGTGGCCAGAAGCGGGTCGCCCTGCATGCCTCCGGCGATCTGCACGAAGCTGGCACCGGTGATGCCCTGGACCGCCAGCGTCGCGACATTGCTGACGACGATCGGCGTGCCCGGGGTCACCTCGATCATCACCTCGACCTGCTCCACGTTCTCCGGATCGATGCGGATGTCGGTGACGGTGCCGACCGGAATGCCGCGATAGCGCACCGGGCTGCCGACCTGAAGGCCGGTCACCGCGCCGCTGAAGTAGATCAGGTAACGGTCGGATTCCTGGTCGATGCTCAGCTTGCCGAGCCAGGTCGCGAACACGACCAGACCGACCATCGCGGCAAGCACGAAAGCGCCGACGGCGACGTAGCTGGCTCTCGTTTCCATGACCTATCGCGCCCCTATCGAGCCGGCAGACGACTGCCGTGCCGCGCGGCCGCGCGGCCCGTGGAAGTATTCCTGGATCCAAGGAATATCCACCTTCAATAGGTTCTCCATCGTATCGACAATAACCTGTTTGTCGATCAGCACGGCAATCCGATCGCAGATCGCGCCCAGGCTGTCGAGGTCATGGGTCACCATGAACACAGTCAGATTAAGGCTTTTTTGCAGGTTCTGGATGAGCTGGTCGAAGGCCGCCGCCCCAATAGGGTCAAGACCGGCGGTAGGCTCGTCAAGGAAAACAATCTCAGGATCCAGTGCAAGCGCCCTGGCGAGGCCGGCGCGCTTGCGCATGCCGCCGGAGAGTTCCGAGGGGTATTTCGAGCAGGCGAAGGCCGGCAGTCCGACCATGCCGATCTTCACCCCGGTGATCTCGTCGATCAGGTCCGCGGGAAGGTCGGTGTACTCCTTCATCGGCACCTGGATGTTCTGGCCCACGGTCAGGGAACTGAACAGCGCCCCGTCCTGGAACAGCACACCCCATTTCTGCATGTAGCGTTTGCGTTCCTCGCCAACCAGCCGGGTGATGTCGGTCCCGAAGACCTGGACCGATCCGGCGGCCGGGCGGATCAGACCGATGATCTCCTTCAACAGCACCGACTTGCCGGTTCCCGAGCCGCCGACCACGCCGAGCACCTCGCCGCGGCGGACATCGAGGTCGAGGTTGTCGTGGACGACCTGCGGGCCGAACTGGGTGCGCAGCCCGCGTACGCGGATGACCACGTCGTCGGCCGGCGCCGGACGGGTGGCGCCGTTTCCGGTCTCGGTCGGGCTGTCGGCTGCGGCCATGCGCTACAATCCCAGATTGACGAAGATGATCGAGAAGATGGCATCGAGCACGATCACGAGAAAGATCGACTCCACGACTGCCTTGGTCGTCATCTGGCCGACGCTTTCCGCGCTGCCGGAGACCTTCAGCCCCTCGTAGCATCCGATCATGGCAATCGCGAAGGCGAAGACCGGTGCCTTCACCAGCCCGAGCCAGAGCTGGTCGATGCCGACCGCGAGTTGGAGCTGCTTGAGGAATTGCCCGAAGGAGATGTCGAGCACGAAATAGCTCATCAGCGCCCCGCCGGCCAGGCCGACGATATCCGCCACGAAGGCCAGCAGCGGCAGGGTCAGAACCAGGGCGGCGACCCGCGGGATCACCAGGATCTCCACCGGGTCGATGCCGATGGTCTGCATCGCATCGACCTCCTCGTTCACCTTCATGGTGCCGATCTGGGCGGTGAAGGAGGAGCCCGAGCGGCCGGCGATGATGATCGCCGTGATGAGGATGCCGAGCTCGCGCAGGATGGAGATGCCCAGCAGGTTGACGACGAACAGCTCGGCGCCGAACTGGCGCAGCTGCTCTGCACCCTGGTAGGCGAGCACGACGCCGATCAGAAACGAGAGCAGAGAGACGATGGGCAGGGCGTTCAACCCGACCTGCTCCATGTGATAGACGGTCGAGGTAAAGCGCAGGCGGCGCGGCCGCAGGATCACGCCGACGCTCTTCGCCAGCAGCAGGCCGAAGAACCCGATCAGATCGCGCGCCTCGTGGGCGATCTCGAAGCTGGACTTGCCGATCCGGTTGGCGATCTCCACGATCTTCGGCGGCATCGGCGATTCGATCTGAACATGCGGATCCGTCCGGCCGACATCCTCCAGCAAGGCCTCGAAGGCGGGACGCGCGCCGCTGACCGTGACCGCCACGCCGCGCTCGCGGAATTCGTCCATCATGCGCCGCAACAGCCACGCCCCGGACGTGTCGAGGACCTCGACCTGCGCCAGGTCCACGGTCACCGAGCTCAGACCCGTGGCGGCATCGGGCTCCGGCAACGCCTGGCTCAGCCGTCTGGCGGCGCTGATGTCCCAGCGCCCGCCGGCCGAGACCGTCAGACCATCGCCCGACCGCTCCGACCGCACCCAGGCGCCATCCGGGTCGCTCCGGTCAGGCAGCACACCGGACGCGAGATCGCCTGCGCCGGCCGACATCAATCGCCGTTCCGGTGGGGCACCGGGGAAAGCAAGACGATCGTCAACTTGCCGTTCATGAGATATCGTCTGGACAGGCGCTCAGTGGCTGGAAACCGGTCGCGCAACGGCACAGGACCGTCCGATGGACCTCAAGGACCATATACGCAGCATTGCCGATTTTCCTAAGCCCGGCATTCTTTTTTACGATATCTCGCCGCTCCTCGCCCACCCAGGGGCGTGGCGGACGGCGGTCGAGCGCCTGGCGGCGGTGATCCGGCCGGAAGAGCCTGACCTGCTGGTCGGCATTGAATCGCGTGGATTTCTCACGGCGGCGCCCCTGGCCTATGAACTCGGCTGCGGGTTTGTGATGCTGCGCAAAAAGGGAAAGTTACCTGGCGAGACCATTCCCTACACCTATGACCTCGAATATGGCCAGGATACGATCGAGATCCAGGCCGATGCCATCAAGCCGGGGCAGCGGGTGGTGATCCTCGATGACCTGCTGGCCACCGGCGGGACGCTGGCGGCATCGATCGAATTGCTGCGTCGGGTCGGTGCCGATGTGCGGTCCGCCTCCTGCATCATCGAACTGACCTTCCTGAAGGGGCGCGACAGGATCGATGTCCCGCTGACCGTCCTGATGCAGTACGATTCCTGACCAGTCGGCCATTCTCCGCGGCGACGCCCAGAGTCGCGTCCGTTGCGCCTCAATCGCCGGGCAATGCCGCGATCCTGAACCAATACTGGTCGATGGCGCGGAAGATCTCGACCAGACGGCTGAAGCTCGCCGGTTTCGTTATGAAGGTGTTGGCTCCGAGCTGATAGGCGCGGCGAATATCCATCTGCGCCGTCGAGGTTGAGAAGATGATGATCGGCGTGCCCCAGAAGGCCGGGTCGGACTTGATCTCGAACAGGGCCTCGCGCCCGTCCTTGACCGGCATGTTGAGGTCCAGCAGGACCAAGCGCGGCGGCGGCTCGTCGACCCGATCGGCATAGGGCCCTTCGCGGCGGAGGTATTCGAGCAGTTCCACCCCGTCGCACACGAATTCGACGCTCGCGGACGGCCGGACCTCGGAGATCGCGTCCTTGATCAGCAACTGGTCGTCGGGGTCGTCATCGGCGACCAGCACCGTGAAATCGTCGGCCGTTCCGATCATCAGGCTACCTTTCTGACGGTGTCGCCGCCGGGCAGGACGACAGTGAACGTGGCACCGCTACCCGGGCTTCCACGGGCCGCGATGCTGCCCCCGTGGCGCTCGCAGATCTTGCGACAGATCGCCAGCCCGACGCCTGTCCCCTCATAGGCGGTCCGGCCGTGCAGACGCTGGAAGATCCCGAAGATGCGCTCGGCATAGGCCTGGTCGAACCCGATCCCGTTGTCGGCCACCTCGATGCTGAAGGCACCGGAGTCCGATGATCGCGTGGCGCTGATGCGGACCAGAGGCGGAACGCCCTGCCGACGGTATTTGAGGCCGTTGCCGATCAGATTCTGGAACAACTGGCGTATCTGCATCGGATCGGCTTTGACTTTCGGCAGGTCCTGAAGGTCGATGGTTGCGTCGGTCTCCAGGATGCTGACTTCCAGATCCGAGATCACGCCGCGCACCACCTCGCCGAGATCGACCGGCACCAGCTTCAGGTCGCCGCGCCCAACCTGCGAAAAGGCCAGCAGATCGACGATCAGCGTCTGCATCCGGCGGCTGGCCGCGCCGATGCGCGCAAGGTAGTCCTGGCCCTGCTCATCCAGTTGGTCGCTGTATTTCGTGCGCAGGCGCTCACTGAACGCCTGGACCTTGCGCAAAGGCTCCTGAAGATCGTGCGACGCGACCGAGGCGAATTGCTGCAGCTCGGCATTGGAGCGCGCCAGTTCCTCCGCGCGTCGTTGCAGGAGCGCTTCGGATTCCTTGCGCTCGGTGATGTCGACCAGGACGAAGATGCGGTCGTGGCGGCTGTCGTCCTCTCCTATCAAGCGCGAAACGGAGATCTGGACCGGAAGCGTCCGACCGGTCTCGGTCCTCAATGCCCCCTCGACCGCCGTGATTTCGCCGCGCGCCAGCTGTCGCAGCCCGTCCTCGGCATCCTCCAGGAATGAGTCGATGGGCCGGCCCAGCAGCGTGTCCTGCGAGCCGCCGACGATGCGCACGAACGCCCGGTTGCAGCGGCGGATCCGGCCGTCCTTGTCGGTTACCAGCACCATCTCGGCGATCGAGTTGAGCAGGCTGTCGACATAGTCCCGCGACGTGGTGGTGCGTTCCAGCCGCTCCAGCATGGTGTTGAACGAATGGGCGAGAGAATGCAGCTCGGCGAAGCCGGACGGCTTGGCACGATGGCTCAGGGTGCTGACCCCGGTGATCCGACCGAGATCGTCGGCGAATTGCCGGATCGGCTTGGTCGTCAGCCAGGCCGTCGCGACAATGCCTGCCCCGACCGCCGCCGCACTGAAGGCCAGGGCAAGACCTGTCAGCCGGTAGAGCGTCGTGACCGACTGGAAGGCGTCGGACCGCAGCTCGGCTGCGATGAACTGCAGTTCGGGGATGTAGGGAATGCTCGCCTTCGCCGCGACCCATTGCGGGTCGAAGGCGCCAGGCCCCTCCCGCACTTTCTCGCCGACGGTCAGGAAGGCCTCGTCAGAGGAGAACAGCACCGTGCCGTCGGCCGAATGGACCGCCATCGCGCCGACGAGCACGGGGACCGACAGGAGCTCGCGCAGGGCGAGCGGTTCCAACTCGACCACGACGATGCCCTCGGGCCGGCCAAAGATCTTCACCGGCACCGCCAGGATCATCCCGTTCTCGTCGATGCGCGTGACCCGCTCCCCGGCCATCACGTTGTCCACCCACGCCTCCGACTGGTAGCCGCGCGCCGCGGCATTGGAGGCGATCGACCGGCCCCGATAGTCGGTGAGGGACACCAGGGTTCCGGACGGTCCGGGCAGCCGGAGCTGCTGGAAATAGACCGGGATGTAGCTCTGCCGATCCTGATAGTCGATGAGGCCGTTGACCACGAGGTCGTTTTCCGCCACGCCGGCGGCGGCGTCGATCAATGCCTGGGTCTTTGCCGAGATCACGGCCGCGACCTGGGTCGCCTGCTGACCGAGGCGCTGTCGCACCTCCTCCTCATAGGTCTGTCGGATGAGAAAGGACTCGGTCAGTGAGATGCCCAGCAGCAGCAGAATCGTGGCGGGCAGCACGTGCAGGAGCACATGCAGCAACAGCTTTGCCGGAGGCCGGCCTCCGTTGGCCGGCGATTCCGCCCGAACCTCCTCTGCCGATCGCGCGGCCTGTAGCGTCACGGCATCGTCATCGGGACGATCGCCCCGCCATTGGAATATCGGAAGAGCCGGAAGTCGCTGGCATCGAGCGCATCGTGGCGCTTCGGGGTGAATGCGGGGTCGTATCGGCGCACGGCCCCTTGGTAGGGCCCAAGGGTCTCCATGGCGGTTCGGACCGCGTCACGGTCGACGGTCCCTGCCCGCTCGATGGCCCGGTGCAGAAGATGCACCAGATCATAGGCCTGGCCGGTCCCCACCGGAGACCGGATCCGCTCCGGCGAGACACAGTCCCCGAAGCGTGCGCAATAGGATTGGTAGACGCGGGCGGTGACGTCCGGTACCGCGGGGTCCGCGAAGGAAAACGTCTGGAGGAAGGTCAGGTCGACGGCGTCCAGCGCGGCCCCCAGCCGTTGCGCAACATCGGAGCCGGTGATCCCCCAATGGGATATGATCGGAAGCCTCTCCTCCGGCGGGCGCAGAGCCATCTCCCGGATCGCCGCCGCGCCTTCAGGGCCGTTGGCCACGAGCATTACGACGTCGGCGCCGTCGGACACCAGCGCGTCGATCTCGGACGACATGTTGCGCTGGCCGGAGTTGAACCATTGGACTCCCGCCGGCTCCATGCCCAGCCGGGACAGCGCCGCCTTCATCGCGACCTCGTTGGAGCGTCCCCAGGAGGTTCTCCACAACAGCAGACCGGGACGTTCGAATCCGCGCTGCAGCGCCGAGTCGATCAGGAAGCCCCCGGCGTATTCGTCGCGCACCGAGACCCGGAAGACGAAGTTCGGGTCGTAGCCATTGTCCACGACGCCCGTCCCTGCCGCCCACGGGCCGAGATAGAGGATCCGGTGGCGGTGGACCGCCTCCAGCTGGGCCAGCGCCACCGGGGTCAGCATGCCGCCGACCACCGCGACCAGGTCGTGGAGTTGCGCCAACTCTTCGATGTTGTCCATGCCGCGGGCCGGATTGCCCCGATTGTCCCGCACCACGAGCTCCAGCGGGCGGCCAAGCGTGCCGCCGGAGGCGTTGATCTCGTCGATGGCCAGGATGACCCCGCGTCGGATCGCCTCGCCGGCCTGCATCACCGTCATGTCGGCGTCCAGCCCGATGCGGATGGGCGGCGGCGACGGCGCTTCCGCCCGCGCCTCGCCGGGCGATGCAGCACGCACCAGCAGCAATCCCAGCACCAGGGCTCGACAGGCACGCAGGCGTGACATCCAGGAACGGTTGTCCATGTCCGGGCAAATTTCTCGTAAAGTAGCGTCTCGATCTAGTTTTACTATTTCGGGGACTGGTCAAGAATGTCTTAAATCGCCGCCGCAAAGGCGCAGATTTCAAACGATTCCGACGCAAGGAACCCTAACGCGTGCGCGCACCGAGGCGCCGGGCCATAGACAGCAACATGCGATCGCTGCCCGGCGCGCCGACCAGGGAGATGCCGAGCGGGGCGCCATCGCATTCGGCCGCCGGGATCGAAAGCTGCGGCAGGTAGCCGAGGCCGGCGATGCACAGAATGCCGAGCGCCCGGTTGCGATAGCGGACCGTCTCGTCCTTCGGCAGGTTCTTCAGAGGCGCAGCACCGGGCGCGGAGGGCAGGATCAGAACCGTTCCACCGGCCAACAGCTCGTGAAGTCGCGCGGCGACGACGCGGCGGAACGCTTCGGCCTCCTCCACGCGGCTGTCCGGAACCTCGGCGGCGAGCCGGAAGCGCTCGTCGATTCCCGGGCCGAATATCGGTTTTCGATGGCGCACCCAGTCCCCATGGCTCTGCCAGATCTCACGCCACTGCAGCGCCTGGAAATGGCCGAGCCAGGTGTCCAGCCCTTCCTCCGCCACCTCGATCGTCTCGACAGGACCGAGTTCGGACGCGATCCAGGCGACCGCGTCATCCAGTGGCGCCCGTGCCTGCGGCAGCACCCGCGTGAACGCGTCGCCGGCCCGCAGCAGGACTCCGGGAGCTGGTCCGTCGTCGGCTTCGAGCAGCACCCCTCCCACCGTCTCCAGCAGGTCCGGCGTCCGGGCGAACCAACCCACGGTATCGAAGCTCGGTGCCAGCGGCATGATGCCCTCGAGCGAGATTGCGCCATGGCTGGTCCGCAGCCCGTAGAGCCCGCAGAAGCTGGCCGGCGCCCGCACCGAGCCCCCGGTGTCGGATCCGAGCGCGAAATCCACCAGGCCTCCGGCAACCGCCGCCGCCGAACCGTTCGACGAGCCGCCGGGGATGCGATCCGGGGCCGCCGAATTCACCGGCGTGCCGTAGTGATGGTTCTCGCCATTCAGGCTGAACGCCAGCTCGTCGGTCAGGGTCTTGCCGACCAGCGTCGCGCCTGCGTCCAGCAGGGCCGTCACCGCCGGCGCCGTGCGGTCGGCCGGCGCATGCGACGCCAGCCAGTCCGGATTGCCGCAACAACAGGTCTCGCCGGCAACGTCGTAGATGTCCTTGGCGGCAAATCGTAAGCCGGCCAGCGGACCGCCGGGCTGGCCGTCGATATGCACATCCACATGCCGGCAGAACGCGCCCAGCGTATCGTCCACGGCCCTGCTCCGCTGTTTGGGGCCATACTCCGACCAACCGACCGCATTGTCCACGTCCGCGGATCCGACGCCGGACCTCAGCGAGGACCGGCCGGGTCACCTGGGATCGGTCCCGATCCTGGACGGAGCCGTGCCGGCGGACTTAATCCAGATCAATGCCGCGACCGGCCATGCGGCGCAGAGTCGATGCAAATTTGGTGTGGCAGAGAGGAGCGGATTGCCAGATGAACATCCCCCTGGAAGTCGTCTTCCGGAATATGGACCGGTCGGACGCGATCGAAGCGCGGGTTCGGGAAAAGGCTGACCGCCTTCAGCGGTTTGCCGACAAGATCATGCGGTGCCGCGTATCCGTCGAGGCGCCGCATCGTCATCACCACCAAGGCAAGCTGTACCAGGTTGCCATCGAAATCGGGGTGCCCGGGAAGAATCTCATCATCAATCACGCCGGCCCGGCCAACCATGCCCACGAGGATGTCTACGTCGCGATCCGCGATTCCTTTTCCGCTGCCACCCGCCAGCTGGAAGACTACGTCCGCACCCGCAGGGGCAAGGTGAAGAGCCATGAGGCACCACCCCATGGCAGGATTACGAGCATCACCGTCGATGACGGCACCGGGCTTGTGCTGATGCCCGATGGTCAGGAGGTCTTCTTCAACCGGAACAGCGTCGCCAATGACGGCTTCGATCAGTTGGAGGTGGGCACCGAGGTGCGCATCACAATCGCGCCCGAGCAATCGGGTGAGATCCCGCGGGCGCAACATGTGCAACCAGTCGGGCGCGGCCATTCGGACCAGTCCTAGCGGTAGGGGACCGGCGCCGCACCGGGCAATCAGGCGGCCGCCGTTCCGACGCGCGATCGGCGGAGTCTGATTTCCAAGGCCGCGAGAGTTCTGCTATTTTCCGAACATGAGCGAGGAGCCGGATTTCGCCGATCTGCGCCGCGAGATGGTCGCGGGGATTGCGGTCTACACGCGCCTGGTCGCGGGCGAAATCGGCATCGACCAGCTCAACGACCGGGTCATGGAGGCCATGGCCAAGGTGCCGCGCCATGAATTCGTGCCCGACACCCTGCGACCCGTGGCGTATTTCGACAGCCCGCTGCCGATCGGGCATGGCAAGACCATTGCCCAGCCCTTCATCGTCGCGCTGATGACCGATCTGTTGGAGATCGCGCCGGAGGACACCGTGCTGGAGGTCGGAACCGGCAGCGGCTACCAGGCGGCGGTGCTCGCCGAGCTGGCGCGGGCGGTCTATACCGTCGAGATCATCGACGAGCTGATGGCGATCGCGAAGCGCCGCCTCGACCAGCTTGGCTATCGCAATCTGTACTATCGGCTGGGCGATGGCGGGCAGGGCTGGCGGGACCGGGCGCCGTTCGACAAGATCGTGGTGACCGCGGCGCCGGAGCTGATCCCCTCGGCGCTGATCGACCAGCTCCGTCCGGGCGGCCGTATGGTGATCCCGGCCGGCCCGCCCGGCGACCAGCGACTGATGCTCCTGGAGAAGAGCGGCAACGGGCAGGTGGGCACCGCCGATCTGCTGTGCGTGAAGTTCGCCCCGCTCATCACCACCCACTGATGCCCGGCTTCTTCGGGGACTGGCCGCGCGACAGCGATCAGCGCTTGCATGCGCGCGCCTCTGGTCTCAAGGGCGTGTGACGCGGCCCCCGGCCGCCGGTGTGCCAACCATCCCGATCAGGCCGAGGGGCTCCCGCCCATGGGCAGGTCCGCGAATGAGCCGTGGTGGCGCGGCGCCGTGTTCGGTGGCGAAGGGCTCTTGCTGGACGTCCCCAAGTTCGCGCTCATCGCAAGCGACACGCACTTCCTGAAGGTCGACGACGGCAATCGGGACCGGTATCTCGACGCAGGTCCGGAGCCGTTCAGACCGTCCGAAGGCCGGCCGACGACCATGTCCTGCCTTCCGGTGCCGGAGCAGGTCTTTGAGGATGAGGTGGCGTTCGTCGCGGGGGCCAGGGAGGCCTATGGCGCCGCGCTGCGCGGGCGCGGGCCGCGAATAAGCAGGCCGGGTCGAGGCGGGGAAAGGGGACGGTCGGCGGCCGCCCGTGGGCGGCCGTCAGAGAGGAAACGTTCGGGCTTGGCCCGGGGCGTCAGGCCGACGGGTCTTCCCCGGCCTTGATCTGCAGCTCTTCCCAGGCAACGCCGCTGGCGATGAGGCAGGTCAGACCGCCCGGCGTCGACACCAGCATCGTCCAGGTACCGGACGGCGCGGCCAGGACCTCGAGCACGCGACCCTGGGCGTCAAGGCCCATGGCGACGGGCTTTTCCGAGTAGCCACTTTCGAGGTGCGACATGATGGCGGTGCGTTCACCGCAGGGCACGCGCTGCTGCTGTTGAGCGGAAGCCGCGGTCGTGGCGATCAGGGCACCGGCAAATACGGTTGCGGTAACGGTCTTCAGAAGTGCGCTCATTCTAGTCTCCTCTCGACCGTCGACTGGCCGTTTTATTGGCCTTCTCCCAGGCAGGCCACGGACGAAAGAAGCGATAATTACCTTATGCTGGCAAAATATTGCTGCGACGTCCCTTCCAGGGGCACCAATAGTACAAAAATATTACTTTTGTACTGACTGGCACGTTCAGGGAATAATCATGAGGAAAAAAGGTTAACGGCCCATTAAAGAAATACAGATCCAATAAGTTGAACAAGTTATCGAATAAGAAACGCTGGTAATACTCTGTTAGGACTTTTGGCAAAACGGCGACGGAATTAGGGCAGACCACCGCTTCGGTTGCCTCAATTGGTCCCGGGGTCGACCGGATCCCGGCCCGCCTTGACATGACCGTGTCGCGTTCGTTCCGGGAGTGCCGGCGTCAATCGACGCTGCAGGCGAGGATGCGGCTGATCTGGCAGAGCGGACGGCCGCTTTCCAAACGCCAGCGATTGAACGCCGCCTGCACCGTCTTCAGCGCCCGCTGGCCGGTCGGCTCCTTGTCGACCACGCCCTGGCCGATCAGCGCCTTGACCACATCGCCGGACAGAATGAACGTGTCCTTGCCGACGAAACGCAACATGTACGGCCCGCTGTTGCCGCCGAGCCGGCTGGCCTTCGTCTTCAGCACCTGCCACAGGCCGACGATGTCGTCGACCGGCCAATCGGCGACGAAGCGGCCGAAACTGCCGTGTTCGCGCGCGATATCCAGGATGAAGCCGGCGTTGCGGCGCGCCGTTTCCAGCTTCTTGTAGTTTCGGATCAGGCCGGCATCCGACATCATCGCATCGAGCGCCTCGTCGTCCAGCATGGCCACACGGCCAGGCTGGAATCCGCCGAAAGCCGCCTCGAAGGCCGGCCATTTCTGCTCCACCACACGCCAGACGAAGCCGGCCTGAAAGACCCGCTTGGTCATCTCGGCGAGATAGCGGTCATCCGGGATCGCCGCCAGCTCGGCGGCCGACTTGCAGGTTGGCAGAAGCGCTTCCAGGGCCGCCGGGCCGCCCTTGCGCTCGGCAGCCCGCCGCTCGATATCGGTGAAATCGTCCATCGCCCTTCCCTCCCCGCCATCCGCGCGGTACGGGTCCCGCCGATTGAAACCGGCAGGCGGGCGCATGGCAACTGACTTGCAGGCGCCAACGTTCAGTCCGATGGGACGCGCGTGCTGTTATGCGTCGGGATAGAAGGGACCGGACAGCAGCCGGTCGAACATGCCGGCGCGATAGCCATCCTGGAGGATGCGCAGAACGGTCTCTCGATCGAGGAGCATGGAAATGAGATCGCCCTGGTCGCCCTCGACATCGATGACGACGTGGCTTCCATTGGCGCTGATCGAGGGCTTGTCGGTCAGGACCGACTTCCGCGTGCCGTCCACTGCGACCGAAATTTTTGTCTGCATCCCCATGCCGTACGTCACGTCGGCAGGCGGCAGCCCGACCTCGGGGTCAGGGCACTCGCGCCGGGACCTCCTGCCGCACGTTGCGAGGCATGGAGTGTGCAGCCAGGACACCTAACAAGCGGTTAACCGACTCTTTCCACCGGCCGCCGGCAAGCCCGAGCCCGGCAGAACGAAACCCCTCTCGCCGAGAGGGGTTTCGGTACGATACCGCCGCTTCGGTCGTGGCGGCGCCGAATGCGCGGGAAACGGACGGATCAGCCGTTGCTGGCGGCGGCCGGCCGCAGGGCGGCGACCTTGTCCTTTTCCTTCGCCTTCTTGCTGTCAAGGCGGGCCATCCGGCCTTCGATCGTGGCACCCTCGTCGACCTGAATGGTCTCATGGAAGATGTCGCCGGTGACCTTGGCACTGCGGGTCAGGACGACCTTGCGCGCCTTCACTTCGCCGCTGAACACGCCGCAGATACGAACCGTGTCGGCCTCGACCGAGCTGTTGATGATCGGTGCTTCGCCGAGCGTCAGGGTGCGGCACTTGATGTTGCCTTCGACCTGGCCCTCGACGGTGATGTCGCCACTGCTCTCCAAGTCGCCCTTGATCTTCAGCTCGGCGCTGATGATCGAGTGGCGGGGCGGCTGGCCGTCGGCGCCCTGGCCGGTCGGGATGGTGGCGGACTGGGTGGTGGTGTCCTTGTCCGTCTGGAAGATCATTCCGGGGTGACTCCTGTGATGCGAAGCGGCACCACAAGGTCCTAAGCCGCTTTGGTTAACAATTGCTAACCAAGGTTGATAATTCCTTCATCGCGTGTTCACCCGGCCACAGGTCCCGAACCGGCCCAATCAAGGCCGTGCGCGCCGCGCCAGGCACTCAGCATTCGGGCCCGCGGGATCCGGACGGCCCGTCCAGCAGTCGGAACACCTCCATCTGCGTGGTCCGGCCGCGCAGGGTCGGCGCCCCGACCGATTCGCAGCGGCCGACGGCCTGCGCGTCGTGCTCCTGCGCCGACGCGACGGTTGCGGCGCTCGCCAGGATCACCGCGTCGGCGCCTTCCTGCTGGCCGGCGCCGAAGGCCTCGATCCGCGCCGCCGCGTTCACCGTGTCGCCGACCGTGGTGTAGTTGTAGCGGCTGGCCGAACCGATGTTCCCGACCACGGCCGGACCGGAATGCAGGCCGATGCGAACGCGCACCGGCGGCTCGCCTGCCTGCCGCTGCCGCGTCGCCTCGCGGGTTGCCGCGTCTCCAATCGCACGCGCCGCCCGGACGGCGCGCGCCGCATGGTCCGGCTGCTCCTCGGGCGCGCCCCAGAACGCCATCAGACCGTCGCCGATGTATTTGTCCACCGTGCCGCCTTCATCCTCGACGCAGGCGGAGATCAGCTCGAAATGCCGGTTCAGCAGCGCCGCGATTTCCGCGGCGGAGCGCGGTTCCGCCAGCGTGGAAAAGCCGACGATGTCGGTGAACATGACCGTCACCGCGCGTTCCTCCGAGACCAGCGTGGCGTCGGCGCCGCCCCGGATCAGCCTCAGCACAAGCGATTTCGGGACATAGGCCTCGAACCAGCGAAGGCCGGCCACCATCGCGTTGAAGGCCGCGGTCGCGTTGGCGATCTCCCGGATGCGGCTGTCCGGCAGCGCCGTGACCTGATCGACATCGAGGGTGCTGAGGCTCTTCGCCGCCGCGGCGAGCTGGCTGATCTTGCGGCTGATCGGCAGCGCGATGATGAAGGCGGCGGCGACCGAGATGACCAGGATGGCCAGGCTGACGCCGATCGCGCGCAACAGGCTGAGCACTTCGTCCTCGACCTCGGCGGCCGGGAACATGACGCCCAGGGTCCAGGGCCGGCTGCCATAGGCCGCCACCGGCCGCATCAGGATCAGATAGTCCGGATGATCGTCCGCTTCGGCCTCGGTCGCGGTCAGCACGAACCCGCCGCGCGCGTGCTCGATCCGCTCGTGCTCCTCGGTATCGGCAAGCGCCGAGGCGAGCAGCGGCTCGCCCAGGTCCACAATGCGCGGCAGCGGCGGCCGATCTCCGGTGGCGGAGTAGTCGATGGTGACGTCCGGCAGCGACCTGTGCGCCAGGACATATTCGTCGTCATAGATCAGGAACCCGTCCATCCCGGTATCCACGAACAGGTCCGAGAGAAACCGCGAGAGGTCGCCGATCGAAACACCGAACAACAGGACACCGACCGCCTCGCCGTCCCGGCGCACCGTCTGGCGCAGGGAGATGATGGTTTGGCGAAGCTGCGGCTCCCAGATCGGGTCGGCCCAGAACGGCGCGCCGCGGGCGATCGCCTCGTTGGTGATCGACCGGATCTCCGGTATGTCGCCGAGACTGCCGACATAGGGGAGGATCTCGTCGCCGAAGCGACCGACCCGGACGGCATTGAGATCCAGATCGTTGAAGCTGATCCCGGTGACCTGCGGGGTCGCGGCAAGCGCGGCATGGAATGTGGCGGCCATGACCGCCGGCTCGGATATGTCGATCTCACCCGATGCGATGAGGTCGGCCAGGAAGCGCGACTGGTCGGCGATCGGGTCGAACTGATGGCTGACGCGGATCGCGACGTTGTCGAGGGCGAGATTGGCCTTGTCGCCGAGCAGCAGGAGCGTGCTGCGGCCCAGGCTGGTGATGCCGACGATCAGCACGGCCGCAACCGCGACCAGCACGAGGCCGCCGAAACCGACGACCAGGATCGTCCAGATCGGAAGCCGCAGACGCTTCCTGAGTCCTGGCGCCGCGACCGGGTCATTGGTCATCGGCCCACGATCCCGCGAGACGGGATCGCACGCAACACCCATCGCAAGATTGGCCTGGCCATCTGCGCGGAAGCAGGCCGAGCCGGATCAGCCGGTGGCCGGCTGCTGCTGGGTGATGCAGTGAATGCCGCCGCCGCCGACCACGATGTCGAGAGCCGGAACCTGGACCACCTTGCGGTCAGGGAACAGCTCCCGGTACATGCGGAACACGCGATCGTCCTGCTCATCCTCGAAATCCGGGATGATCACGCCGCCATTGGCGATGTAGCAATTGGCATAGGACAGCGTCATGCGGCGGCCGTCGGGCCGGTCCCGGCGGCGCGGCGTCGGCAGCTCGATGACGTCCAATTCGCGCCCCTGGGCGTCGGTCGCCGACCGCAGCCGGGCGAGGTTGTCCTGGAATATCCGGAAGTTCGGGTCGTCCTGGTCATCGGTGCTGCACACCAGGACCATCCCGGGGCGGGCAAAGAGGGCGATCTCGTCGATATGACCGGCGGTCTCGTCGCCGTCATAGCCTTCGGCCAGCCAGATGACCTGCTCGACACCCAGGAACTCGCGAAGATGGCGGTCCATCTCCTCTCGGGTCACGCCGGGATTGCGGTTCGGGTCGAGCAGGCATTGCTCGGTAACCAGGGCCGTACCCTCGCCGTCGACATGGACCGCACCGCCCTCCAGCACGATCGGCGCCTCGAAGGACTGGATCCCCAGCCGGTCCGCCACCCTCGAGGCCAGTTGGGCATCCTGGCCGTAGACTTCGTAGACCTTGCCCCAGCCGTTGAAGCGCCAGTCGACGCCGGCCAGCCCGCCCTTCCCGTCGATCACGAAGGTGGGGCCGGTATCGCGCATCCAGCTGTCGTCGATCGGCAGCGACAGGACGTCGATGCCGGCTCCGGTCGCCAGCGACGCCTCGGCGACGTCCGACGGGTTGCAGACCATCGTCACCGGTTCGAACTCGGCGATCGCCTGGGCCACGGCCACATAGGCGGCGCGCGCCGCCTCCAACCCATCGCCCCACAACGACTCCCGGCATGGCCAGGCCATCCAGCAACGGTGGTGCGGGGCCCATTCTGCCGGCATGGAAAACCCTGCGGCGCGCGGTGTCGACATGGATTTTCGCCCTTGGGTCAGAACGTTATTCCGGCCGGGATCATTCGTTAGCCTACCGGCGCGAGGACCGGTTTACAACTCGACCGGACGCCATGCCGGGTGGCCAAACAGGCCTCATTCGAGTTTACTTGCAATTCCTGCGCATGCGGTGCATATCGCCGCCCCTGGGTTGCAACCAGGCTATGCAGGGGGTGGGGAACCGGGCGATGGCGACAGAAACGGCGGCTGTGAAGGCGAAGGGCGGCGGGGCTCCGGGAGGTCGGCCGCCTGCACAGGGACTGGCGGTGCCGCAACACCGGTTCGAGACCGGCGACGGCCGCAAGGATTTCATGATCGAGCGCGACGGCGTCGCCTATGCCGGCACGCATCTGATCATCGATCTGTACGGCTCCAGCGGCATCGACGACATCGCCTATGTCGAGGCCACCCTGACCGAATGCGTGGAAGCGGCCGGCGCGACGATGCTGCACATCCACCTGCATCACTTCACGCCGAACAACGGTGTTTCCGGCGTCGCCGTGCTGGCGGAATCGCATATCAGCATCCACAGCTGGCCGGAAACCGGTTATGCCGCCTTGGACGTGTTCATGTGCGGCCAAGCCGACCCGCACCGCACCATCGCCGTGCTGCGCCGCGCCTTCAACCCCGACCGCATCGAGGTCAGCGAGCATCTGCGCGGCGGCGGCCAGTGAGCCGCTGGTACGCGGAGGAGCCCTATCGCGGCTCCCGCCTGCAGCTTCGCATCGACGCGCTGCTGCATGAGGACCGTACCGAGCACCAGCACCTGATCGTCTTCGAGAACGAGGCGTTCGGGCGCGTCCTGGCGCTGGACGGCATCGTCCAGACCACCGAGCGCGACGAGTTCATCTACCACGAGATGTTCGTGCATGTGCCGGTGCTGGCCCATGGCGCGGTGCGGCGGGTGCTGATCATCGGCGGCGGCGATGGCGGCAGCCTGGAAGAGACGCTGAAACACCGGGGCATCGAGCAGGCGACGATGGTCGAGCTCGACCCGGGCGTGGTCGAGCTCAGCCGCCGCCTTCTGCCGTCGATCGGCGGCGGCGCCTTCGACGACCCGCGCACCGAGTTGATCTTCGGCGACGGGCTGGACTTCGTCGCCCGGCGGGAGCGGCGCTTCGACGTGATCATCGTCGACTCCACCGATCCGGTCGGTCCTAGCACGGTGCTGTACACCGAGGCGTTCTATCGCGACTGCAAGGCCTGCCTGGAGCCCGGCGGCATCCTCGTCACCCAGAACAGCATCCCGTTCCTGCAGCCCGAGGTGATCGGCGAGCCGATCGCGGCGCTCACGCGACAATTCGCCGACGCCACCTGCTACCTGGCGGCGGTGCCGAGCTATTTCGGCGGCGTGATGGCCTTCGGCTGGGCCAGCGACGATCCTGCCTCGCGGGCGGTTCCGGTCGAGGAGCTTGAGAAGCGCTACCGCGAAGCCGGACTTGCGACGGACTACTACACGCCCGAGGTCCACAAGGCCGCCTTCGCCCTGCCGCACCATGTGGCCCGGTTGATCGGCTGACGCGATCTTCGGTCAGGCCTCGGCGGCGGCCATCTGCTGGTCGAGGCGGCGGCGGCGCTCCTGGCGGTTCATCATCCAGCCGACCAGCACGATGCAGCTGGCGACCAGCAGCACGATGATGGTGGCCAGCGCGTTGATCTCCGGGCTGACCCCCAGCCGCACCTTGGAGAAGATCACCATCGGCAGGGTCGAGGCGCCGGGGCCGGAGACGAAGCTGGCGATCACCAGATCGTCCAGCGACAGGGTGAAGGCGAGCAGCCAGCCGGCAACCAGGGCCGGGGCGATCATCGGCAGGGTGATCACCAGGAACACCTTGGCCGGGCGGGCGCCCAGATCCATCGCCGCCTCCTCCACCGACGGGTCGAGTCCGATCAGCCGCGACTGCACGATCACCGCCACATAGGCCATGGAGAAGGTGATGTGGGCGATGGTGATCGTCGTGACGCCACGTGCGCCTGGCCAGCCGATCAGCTGGTCGAGCGCGACGAAGGTCAGCAGCAGCGACAGGCCGGTGATCACCTCCGGCATCACCAGGGGGGCGGCGATCATGCCGCTGAACAGGATGCGCCCGCGGAAGCGGCCGAACCGCGCCATCACGAGGCCGGCCAGAGTGCCCAGCCCGAGCGCCAGCGTGGCATTGGTGGCGGCGATGCGCAGGCTGAGCCAGGCGGACGACAGGATCTGCTCGTTCTGCAGCAGTTCGCCATACCATTTCGCCGAGAACCCGGCCCAGACCGTAACCAGCCGGCTCTCGTTGAAGGAGAAGATGATCAACAGGATGATCGGCACGTAGAGGAAGGCGAAGCCGAACGCCAGGAAGGACAGCATCAGCATCGGCGAGCGCTTCACGACGCATCCTCCGTCTGACGCCCCTGGACGTGCTGGAAATACATGATCGGCACGACCAGCAGCAGCAGCAGCGCGATCGCCACCGCCGAAGCGACCGGCCAGTCGCGGTTGCCGAAGAACTCGTCCCACAGCACCCGGCCGATCATCAGCGTGTCCGGCCCCCCGAGCAGGGCCGGGATGACGAATTCGCCGACCGCCGGGATGAAGACCAGCATCGACCCCGCCACGATCCCCGGCAGCGAGAGCGGCAGGGTCACCGTGAGGAAGGCCTTCCACGGGCGGGCGCCGAGGTCCATCGCCGCCTCCAGCAGCGACTCGTCCATGCGCTCCAGCGTGGCGTAGAGCGGCAGCACCATGAAGGGCAGGTAGGAGTAGACGATTCCGATGTAGACCGAGAAATCGGTATGCAGCATGGGCAACGGCTCGTCGATGATGCCGAGCCCGATCAGCACGTTGTTGAGCAGCCCGTTGTTCTTCAGGATGCCGATCCAGGCGTAGACCCGGATCAGGAACGAGGTCCAGAACGGCAGGATGATGCCCATCAGCAGGATGGTGCGGTATTGCGGCGGCGACCGCGCGATCGCATAGGCCAGCGGATAGCCGATCAGCAGGGCAAGGATCGTCGAGAAGAAGGCGATCTTCACCGAATTCAGATAGGCGACCACGTAGAGGTTGTCGGAGAAGATGAACTGGAAGTTCTCGAAGACCAGGTTGATCTCCAGCCGGACGCCGTCGACCCAGGTCAGAAGCGGCGAATAGGGCGGCTGGGCGATCAACGGCTCGGCCAGCGCGATCTTCAGCACGATCGCGAACGGGATCAGGAAGAACAGCAGCAGCCAGACATAGGGGACCAGGATGACGAGCCCGCGGCCGCTGGGCGCCATCCGAGACAGGACCGCCAGAATGCGCCGCCCCCAGGAGACGGCGCGGTGGTCCGCCGGTGTCGCGTCAGGCAACCGCTCGGCGATGTCGGTCATTCGGTCAGCACCACGCCGCTATGGGGCTGCCAGGAGACATAGACCTGGTCCTCCCAGGTGATTGCGCGTTCCGCCACCCGGCTGACATTCGGCACCGTCACCCGGACCGTGGCGCCGGAGTCGAGCCGCACATGGAAGATCGAGAGATTGCCGATATAGGCGATCTCCCAGACCTCGCCCTTGGCCAGGTTGTGGCCGTTCCCGGCCGGCGGCTCCTTGGAGATCGAGATCTTTTCCGGCCGCACCGCGACCCAGACCGGCGTGCCCTCCGGCAGCGCGACGGTGTGGTCGATCTGCAGGGTGCAGCCCGCCTCCTCCGAGGCGATCACGGCGTGGTCGGACAGGCTCTCGCTGACCTGGCCCGAGAACATGTTGATCGAGCCGATGAACTGGGCCACCGAGCGGGTGCGCGGGAACTCGTAGACCTCGCCCGGCGTGCCGGTCTGGCGGATCTCGCCGGACTCCATCACCGCCAGCCGGGTCGACATGGTCATCGCCTCCTCCTGATCGTGGGTGACCACGATGAAGGTGATGCCGACCTGTTCCTGGATGTTGACCAGTTCGAACTGGGTCTCCTCGCGCAGCTTCTTGTCGAGCGCGGCCAGCGGCTCGTCGAGCAGCAGCAGCTTGGGCTTCTTCACCAGGCTGCGGGCCAGCGCCACCCGCTGGCGCTGGCCGCCGGAAAGCTGGTGCGGCTTGCGCCGGGCGAACTGGCCGAGTTGCACCAGTTCCAGCACCTCGCGGACCCGATCCGCCGTCTCGGCCCTTGGCACGCCATCCTGGCGCAGGCCGAAGCCGACATTCTGCTCCACCGACATGTGCGGAAACAGCGCGTAGGACTGGAACATCATGTTCACCGGCCGCTCATAGGGCGGCATGTCGGTGACGTCGACGCCGTCGATCCGCAGCCGGCCGCCGGTCGGCTGCTCGAAGCCGGCCAGCATGCGCAACAGCGTGGTCTTGCCGCAGCCCGACCCGCCCAGAAGCGCGAAGAACTCACCCTGGTAGATCGCCAGGCTGACATCGTCGACCGCAATGAAGTCGCCGAATCTCTTGGTGACGCGGTCGATCTCCACATAGGGCCGCGCCTTCGGATCCTTCCACGGCTCCGGGGCGCTGACGGACGCACCCGACGGCGCGGCACCCATGACCGGCGGCCCTCGACTCAGGTCCCGGTCTTGATGCGGGTCCAGATGCGGTTCTGCGTCCGGGTGATCCGCGGCGAGTCGGCCGTGTCGGCGAACAGGTTCGCCTTGACGTCATCCGGCGGGTAGATGCTCGGATCCTGGAGGATTTCCTCCTCGACGAACGGCGCTGCCGCAGCGTTCGCATTGGCGTAGTAGACGTAGTTGGTGATTTCCGCCACGACTTCCGGCCGCATCAGGTAGTCGAGGAACAGGTGCGCCTCGGCGACGTTGCTGGCATCTGACGGGATGGCCAGCAGGTCGAACCAGATGACCGTGCCCTCCTTCGGGATCGAGTACGCGATCTCGACGTCGTTGTCGGCCTCGGCGGCCCGGTCGGCGGCGATCAGCACGTCGCCGGACCAGCCGACGGCGATGCAGATGTCGCCATTGGCGAGGTCGTTGATGTACTGCGAGGAGTGGAAATACTTCAGATGCGGCCGGACCTGCTGAAGCAGGGCCTCGGCTTCCTCAAGCCCCTCACCGGTGCCGGCGGTCGGATCGAACCCGAGATAGTTCATCGCGATGTCGAGAAGCTCGGTCGGCGCGTCGAGCACGGTCACACCGCAATCGGCGAATTTGGACACGATCTCCGGATTGAGGATCAGGTCCCAGCTGTCGACGGGCGCGCCGGGCATCCGTTCCTCGACCATGGCGACGTTGTAGCCGATGCCCGTCGTGCCCCACATGTAGGGGATCGAGTGCACATTGTCGGCATCATGGGCGGCGACGCGCTGCAGAATGTCGGCATCGAGATTGCCGTAGTTGCTGAGCGCCGATTTGTCGAGCGCCTGGAAGACGCCGGCCTGGATCTGACGCTCCATGAAGGAGCCCGACGGAACCACGAGGTCGTAGCCGGTGTTGCCGGCCAGCAGCTTGCCCTCCAAAACCTCGTTGCTGTCGAACACGTCGTAGGTGACGTCGATGCCGGTCTCGGCCTCGAAATTCGCGATCGTGTCGTCGGCGATGTAGTCCGACCAGTTGTAGATGTGGAGTTCGCCGTCGGCTGCCGCCGGCGCCGCCGCCAGTGCCGCGGCCGCCGCCATGGCAACCGCAAGGCCCGGCGCGATCGGCCGGCTGTATTCGCCCTTGAATGTCATCGTGTTGGTGCCTTCCCAAATCCTGCGCCCGAGACCGGACGGGCGGTGCTTCGTTGCTTCGGGATGCGGGGGATTGTCCGGTCGCCGTCATCCCATTTTCCATGGATGAAAGCGCCGACCACCAATCCTGTCAATCGCCCCGATGTGCGATTGCCGCGGGAAGGCCTGGTGAGCGCTATCCGGTATAGGGTCGGATGTGGATCTCCACGCGCCGGTGTGGTGGCCGGCCGGCCACGTCACTGATGGTCGGGCGTTGCCACGTCGACCGGCGCGCCGCTCTCGGCCGACTCGCGCAACGCGTCGAGCACCCGGACGGCCTGCAGCGCCTCGCCCCACGGTTGAACGAACGACCTGCCGTTCAGGACCGCGTCGGCGAAATGCAGGATCTCGTCACGCAGATCGCCGACGATGCGGTCATTGACCTCGGGCCAGAGATGGGTGTCGGCGCCGCGCGGCCCGTCGTCGGTGACCACCTGGAACCCTTGGTCGCGCACGTCGAGCCAGGCTGCCGAGCCGGTGCCGACCACCTCGAAGGCGGCCCAGTATCCCGCCGGCAGTCCGTTCGGCCAGGACCAGCTGTAGTCGAGCATCCCGATTGCGCCGTTGGCGAAATTGACAACGGCATACAGGGCGTTCTCGTTGCCGGTCGCCACCTTTTCCGCCTTCTGGGCATAGACCCGGGTGATCGGCGAACGGCAGATCCACTGCATCGCGTCAACGTCGTGCACGCCCATGTAGAACAGGATCGACGACTCCGCACCCAGGCGCTGGGCGACCTCGCGGATCGCATTGCGCTTCGCGCGCAGGTGGACGGGGTCACCCAGGGTCGCGGGATCGGCGGCGGCGTAGAGCTGCACGTATCGTGGGTCAAAGCGCAGGATATGGCCGACCATCAGTCGCACGCCGGCCTCCTCCACTGCACGGGCGATCCGCTCCGCCTCCCGGGCGCTGTGCGCCATCGGCTTTTCCAATAGGACCGCCTTGCCGGCCGCCGCCGCGGCAACCGCCGGCTCGACGTGGCAGCGGTCGGGCGTGCAGATGCTGACCGCGTCGATATCGTCGCGCGCCAGCAACGCGTGATAGTCGGCATGGAAGTCGGCGCCGAGCCGGCGGGCGATGTCGCCGCCCAGCGCGGCATCGATGTCCGACACGGCGACCAGTCGCGTGTTCGGCAACTCGGCGTGGATGCGCGCGTGCCGGCCCCCGAAGAACCCGAGCCCTATGACGCCGGTGCGCAGTCGGTCCTTGGTCATCTCCGTGCCTCCAGGTCAGCTCATTGGCCAGCGGGAGAAGTCGCGCAGGAAGGCCAGCAGTTCCTCCACGCAGGCATCAAGAATCGTCTCACCCTTCTCCCGGTTCGCCAGAGACGGATCGCCGAACGTGCCGGTCGGCGACAACGCCTTGAAATCGGCATAGGCGCGCACCCGCGGCGCCGCGAACAGGTCGGTGGCGAGATAATCCGACGGCGGCTCGGGATAATGGGTCGTCGCCTTCTCCATGCGCACGAGATCGGGATACGCCGCCAGCATCAGCGAGGTCTCGAACTCGCCGGCATGGCCCATGCCGCCCGGCTCGGAGTCGCGGAATTCAAAGGCTCGTCCGGCAACCAGGTGGAAATAGGTCGCCGCGGCGATGCGGGCCCGGCCATGCCATCGCTCGCCGACCCGGCAAGCCGCGACATCGATCGAGGCGACGTTACCCCCATGCCCGTTCAACAGCAGGACGCGGCGCACACCCTGGTGCAACAGCGACTCGGCGATATCACACAGCACCGCGATGAAGGGCTCCGAGCCCAGCGTCACGGTCCCGGCGAAAGCCATATGATGCGGCGAATACCCGTACCAGAGCGGTGGCAGCACCAAAACCCGCGGCGATCCATCGGCCGCTTCGGCAGCGCGAAGCGACACCAGGTGCGCGGCCATCGCGTCGCATCCGACCGGCACATGTCCACCATGCTGCTCGACTGCCCCGACCGGCACGATCACCACCGGATCCTCGGCGATGGCGGATGCCAGGTCGGGTCCGGTATTCTCTTCCCATCGCGGTCGCATCGATCGTCTCCCGGTTGGTCCGGCGTCTCCTCAGCCGACATCCAGACAGATGGTCTTCAGGTCCGTCATCTCCTTCAGCGTGTACGCCCCTCCCAGCCGTCCGATGCCGCTGCGTTTGCCCGACATGCCGCCGAACGGGATGTGCAGTTCCCAGTAATTGCTGGTGTCGTTGACGTTCACGATGCCGGTCCGAATGCCCTCGGCGACCTTGAACGCGCGCGAGAGGTCTTGGGTGAAGACGCTGGCGACCAGACCAAGTGCGTTGCGATTGGCGATCTCGATGATCTCGTCGTCGCCCTCCACCCGTATCAACGGCACCACGGGCCCGAAAGTCTCCTCACGGTTCAACAGGCAGTCGAGCGGCAACTGGGTCAGCACCGTAGGCTCGGCGAACAGCGCGCTTCCCAAATCCGGCCGCGTACCGCCGCCGAACAGCACCTGGCCGCCCTGCTCTACGCCGTCAGCGATGTGATGCGCCACCTTGGCGGCGACCGCATCGTTGTTGAGCGGCCCCATCGTCGTCTCGGTGGCGAACGGGTCTCCGAGCCGGATTTCGCCGGCGGCCCCCACCATGCGCTCGGCGAAAGCGTCATAGACGGCAGCGCTGACCAGCACCCGCTCTGACGACGAGCACACCTGTCCGGCATTGACGAAGCAACCGACCGCGGTTGCTCGCGCCGCAGCATCCAGATCGGCATCATCGAGCACGACGACCGGCCCGTTGCCCCCCATCTCCAGCAGCAGCGGCTTGCCAGCGGCGCGGCGGGCGATGGCGACACCGGTCTCTGCGCTGCCGGTGAATCCGACGGCATCGGTGTCGGGATGGCCGACGATCTCGTCGCCGACGACCGGCCCTTCGCCGGTCACCAGGTTGACGCTGCCGGGAGGCACCCCGGCCTGTTCGATGCATTCCATCAGCCGGACCGCGCACACCGAGGTCGTCGGCGCCGGCACCCACACGATGGCGTTGCCGGCGGCCAGCCCCGGCGCGAGATACTCGATCGGGATGTTGAACGGGAAGTTCCAGGGTGTGATGACGGCATAGACGCCGCGCGGCTGGCGCAGCGTGAAGACCCGCTTTCCGGAATCCTCGACCGGGATGCTCTCGCCGGTCAGCCACTTGACGTGCTCGGCGGCGTTTCGAAAGCCTTCGATCGCCTTGGCGATCTCGAACTGCGCCTCGGAGAAGAACGGCTTGCCCTGGTCCTCGCTCAGGGTGCGCGCAAGCTCGTCTCGGCGGCTCTCCATGACATCGGCAATGGCCAGGCACAAGCGCGAACGCTCCCAGACCGACAGCCGCGCCAGAACCGGTTGTGCAGCGCGCGCCGCGGCGATCGCCGCCCGGGCATCGTTGCGGGTGCCGCGCGGCAGCGTCGCGAAGACGCCACCGGTCGCCGGGTTGACCGCATCGAAACGGCCACCGTCCTCTGCCTCGACCCAGTCGCCGCCGATGTGCATCCGCAGTTGCGCCGGGGCGGCGGTCCGGTTCGGTGACTCGTGTTGCATGGCGCATCCCCCGTTGTTTCCGCGGCGGTCTGTGGGGGAACGGCAAGCCGCCGTCATTGTTCTACACGGCGATATTATGGTAAATGAAGCTTCCCCCAATCTGTACCAAATTGCGCCGGGCCGATGGTGTCGTGGCCGTTGCGGTTCCGTCGGCGCAAGACCGAGGGAGGAGGCACCATGGCGTATCTGAAGACACTATCCCGCACCACGTTGGCGGCGATGATGCTGGGCGCGGTCGCGGCGCCGGCCGCGACGGCGGAGGAGATCACGCTGGAATTCGTCGTCTGGAACTACTCGCTGGAGACGATCCAGGACAACATCGCGAAGTTCGAGGAGCTCAATCCCGACATCAAGGTCAACCTGACCGACTACACTTGGCCGGACTATCACGACACGCTGGTGTTGCGGTTTCGCGGGAACACGCGGACCGACGTCATCTACTCCGGCCAGGATTGGCTGCCGGCGTGGGCGTCGGCGGGCTGGCTGGCGCCGTTGGACGAGCACTTCCCCGAGGCGGCGGCCTACCGCGACCAGATCACCGACTATGCCGTCAGCGACATGACCTACGAGGATCAGCTGTACGGTCTGTCCTACTATGCCGACATCATCAGCTTCGTCTACAACAAGCAGATTCTGGAAGACAACGGCATCGCGGTGCCGCAGAGCTGGGACGACGTGCTGCAGGCGAGCCTGCAGCTCAAGGCGGCCGGCATGGAGCACCCGATCGTCTACGAGTACAATCAGGAGCTACCGAATTTCTACGACGCCTTCGTCGCGCAGGTCTATGGCCGGGGCGGCGACATGTTCGACGACGAACTGATCCCGCTGTTCAACGATCCGAACTCGCCGGCGTTCCAGCATCTGCAGTGGCTCCAGGACGCGATCGTCGAGCATGAGGTCGTGGCGATGGAGACGCATGAGAGCAAGATCATCCCGGCCATGAACACCGGCCGGCATGCCTTCACGATCGTCTACAACTATGTGCTGGCGGCGATGAATAACGCCGGCGTCCAGCCGTTGGCGGGGCAGTTCGACATGACGCCGATGCCGGGCGACGCGCATGGCACGCTCGGCTTCGCCAAGTTCTACACGATGACCGCGCAGGCCGCCGAGGAGCCGGCGCGCCGCGATGCCGCCTGGAAGTTCATCGAGTTCATGGGCGGCGGCGACTTCGCCGTGGCCGAGCGCTGGGCG
>JAAUYH010014019.1_pt1 | contig 30925 bp, 31 predicted proteins | sample 7278061 | NCBI WGS metagenome assembly JAAUYH01 (sample SAMN14350203, study PRJNA611818) | marine sediment metagenome | isolation source: surface marine sediment (0.6m) | place: French Polynesia: Moorea | collected 2018-08 | reverse complement strand
AGGTTTTAAAGCTAGGTTTCCAACCAAAAAACCTGCACTTTTTTGTAAACCCTGACTCTCAATTCCTCCCCAAATCGGGACGTGAGGGTCTCCTTGAGAGAAGAAGATGAAAATTGCCAATAATATTACAGAACTTGTGGGTAGTACTCCCCTAGTCCGTCTTAACTCTATTCCCGTTGCAGATGGATGTGTGGCACAAATTGTGATGAAGTTAGAAAGTATGAATCCTTCTGCTTCAGTAAAAGACCGTATTGGGGTCAATATGATCAATGCTGCGGAAAAAGCAGGGGAAATCTCTCCTGATATAACTACTATCGTCGAGCCTACTTCTGGGAATACAGGCATTGCTCTGGCTATGACAGCAGCAGCTAAAGGCTATAAGCTAATTTTAACCATGCCAGAAAGCATGAGTACTGAACGTAGAGCCATGTTAAAAGCCTATGGTGCAAAATTGGAGCTAACCCCTGCTAATGCAGGAATGAGAGGAGCTATTCAAAGAGCAGAAGAACTAGTAGCAACTATTCCTAATGCCTATATGCCTCAGCAGTTTCAAAATCTCGCTAATCCTGAAATTCATCGTGTCACTACCGCAGAAGAAATTTGGCAAGATACAGATGGGAAAGTGGATATTCTGATTTCTGGAGTAGGTACAGGAGGCACAATTACTGGGATAGCAGAAGCACTTAAACAACGCAAATCTGAGTTTAAGGCGATCGCTGTAGAACCCACAGACAGCCCTGTTTTATCTGGTGGAAGCCCAGGAGGACACAAAATTCAGGGTATTGGTGCTGGTTTTATCCCTGAAGTCCTAAAAGTCGATCTTATTGATGAAGTAGTTACAGTGAGTAATGAAGAAGCCTTTAATTACAGTCGGCGTTTAGCGAGAGAAGAAGGTATCCTATCGGGAATTTCTGCTGGTGCTGCTTTGTGTGCTGCGATCAAAGTCGGACAACGCTCAGAAAATTCTGGAAAATTAATTGTGGTGATACAACCCAGTTTTGGAGAACGCTATCTTAGTACTCCCCTATTTCAAGATTTAGAAGAAAATCACATTATGGCGAAGGTAAATTAATTAACCTAATAGTTCGAGCAGTAATCAAGATGCTATGGTACAGATAGCTACAATTGCTGCTTTAGAGATCATAAACTAGAGATGACAGTAATTGTGAATTAGTGGAAACGGTTGGCAGTCATAATATCGTTAGCAATTATGGTTTCTTTATAGCTCTCATCTTTTTGAGAGTTATATTGCGCTTTTTCACTGTCACAATATTCTAAAAAGTCGTGGTTTTCAGCACTGTAGGCAATATAATTGTAAGTCAGTTTAATTTGTTTGCCAATAGTAATTAAATCTCCAGACATTAAGCGATGAAGTGATTTCTTTTCCCCATTGATATATATGCCATTGCGACTTCTTTTTCTTTTACCTTTTCCATCAATAATCCAATAGCTATAGTCATTTTTTTCACAATCTTCCACAGTTTCGCTATATCTTAGCCAAGCAACTGTGGCATGATGACGAGATACCATATTGCTGCTTAAAATTAGGGAATTTTGGGGATGACGACCAATGGAAAAAACACTAGTGTTTAAGGCAACTGCTCTTTTTGATTCTAGAGATTCAACAATGAGTATATGTCTTCCTTGTAATAAATTGGCTTTATTAAATTTCGCCAGTGTTAGTTTAGATTTTTTATTAGCCATTTTGCTGAAACTAAATTAAATATAGTTAACTACAACCTGATTATCAATAGTGTTTTGATTATAGAAGTTTATGTTGATATTATTTAGTTTTATAAGGAATAACTTTGTTTGCTCCCATCTTCATATAATAAACGGTAGCGAAGCTTATCGCTACTCAAAATACCCCAAATCGCCGAGCAAGCTAAATCAGTAACAATACTGATTTAGACCATCATAACAAAAATTCTAAATTAATACTGAAGCGGTTATCTTGATCTATTGGGGAGTTTTGCAATTCAATATCAGTAGAACACCGAATATCAGGACTCAAAGCATAGCCCACTGACAAAGAAGTAATCCCAATTTCATCTTCGCTACCGATAGAAACAAAACTTTGACTCAGAGAAAGCTCCGCAGCACCAGTCCGAGATAATGCCAAAATCAGCCTGATTCCGAGATTAATTCCATCACTAGAATAATTATCACTTTGAATATAGCGATAACCCACTAGGGGGGCGATATTAATATAGCTGCCCAGGGGAAATAAAAAATAGTGTACATTTGCGCCCACGGCAACGCGTGAGCTATTGAAGGTTGTATAGTAGTCTGTGCTAAGAGTTAAACCAGTGCGAGCAATAAAAATATCTTCTACTGCTATGTTAATTCCCACAGCATCATCGCTGGAAGGAAATAGGGAAAAGCCAAATTTGAAGCGAGTCTTAAAACTGGGGTCATGACGGATATCTTCTAAGACATTAGGTGTTTCTTGTAACCAGCGTTGCAAGACGGGGCTATTTTCTATAATTTCTTCTGGTATATCTAGTTCTGTTGGATTAATTTCTTGTGCATTGACTGGAAGATTTAACCCAAGAAATATAATTACTATGTACCAAATACAATAGCTTTTTCTTATAATCACTAACGATTAACCACTAACCTTTTTACAAATGTAAATTTTTTTATCTCTTATCTTGACTGTTTTCTTTGAGGCATCTAGCATTATTTTAATATAAATGTTGCCAAATGCTTAAGCAGTATTCTATCCATGCAGCAAAAATCATCAATTATTTTTTTTCTTTTCTTAATCATTAATCAATTTCTCCTAAAGTTACCAGGTTAGATTATATTACATTGTTAAATTATAATTATTGCGATTAGATTTAGATACTGTTCTGCTGACTAACACACATATATTTGACATACTAATATTCATTTTTATATCCCTATTTTACTTGTGTTTCTATTTAAATATCTTTTTTTACAAACTTTATTGTAGTAAAATATGATGAGAAAATATCTATTTTTTAAAATGCCCAAAACAGGTTCTACTTTTTTAGGGCGTTATTTAAAAGATAAACATAAAGATTTAATAGCAATCCGACGTCATAATTACTTATATAAGGACGGAAAAAAATATTTACCGGGGTTAGGAGAGTCCTATGAATTTAAGTTTTGTTTTGTCAGGGAACCAGTAAGTCGATTTATTAGTGCTTATCAGTGGATTGTAGAAAGACAAGAAACACAGTTAAATTCCTATGACTTAACGGCTAGAAAAGCCATATTACGGTATCAAAATTTCGAGGATTTTTGTTTAAACTTACAAAAATTCACATCCGATGCTAATAATTGTCCAATACACTTTTATCCTCAGTATTCTTGGATTACAGATCAACAGGGAAATCTAACTATGGATTATGTAGGCAAATTTGAATCGATGAATGATGACTGGAAAATTCTTTGCAATAATATCAATATTGAATATGAACCTATCTACAATCAAAATAAAGATTCTTGGAAATCGAAGTTAAGTTCAATCAGACAATCATTAAATAAATCTGTTTTTACTTCTTTCACTTTAAATCAAGAAACTTCTGATTTAATTAAAAAATTTTATGAAAAAGATTACGAAATATTTGGCTACAAACCTAGAAAAGATTGAGAATAACTTAAACTTGAATCACAGTTTATGGAGGTAATATGGCAAAGATATAATACACCAATCCGAAAAGTTCAATAAGAACTTTTGGTTTTTAGTACCTGTTACGCTATATTTGAGCTATAAACTGTACTCAGCATGACTTATAAGCATTTTTAGTCTCAATAGTTTCTGTTAGTTAGCCAAATGAATTACTTATAAGATTTAGTCCAACAAATACTAACAGTTTGGGATAGAAAGTACTGAAGAGCGGAACTTTGCAGCAAGAGGTGATGCTGCTTAATAAGCGTTTTTTTTAGTTGGTTCGGACTATCATTAAACATCAAGCTATTTCCAATCTATATATATGAACTATTTTTTTGACAAAGTGTCTGACAAAATTAGGAAAGCGCAATATATCCTTAAGCCTAAACTTTATAATTCCATCAGTTTACTAAATCCAAATCTTTTTAGAAGTCAGAATCTTTCAGCAGAGGATTTTTTTAAAAGAAATCTACAATATTATGATTGTTGTGATATGGAGGACACTCAACAACTTTTAAATCAACCATCAACACTTGTAAAAGATACCTGGGGTGGAGTTTATCCTAAGATCTATGGAGAAGACTCAAAATATTTGGAGGAAGTTGCGAATAAATTTAATTTTCATAGGGGTTCTCCATCTGTTCAAATATTTCATAATGTTATCTACTTTCCTCAATACCATTGCTTATACACTTCAGAAGGAAAAAGAATTCCTGAAAGTTGCACCTACAGGGGATTTCAAGCTCGTAAATTGCAAACAAATGCTCCTGAGAAAATAGACTGTCCAAAACAACTAGAAAAAATTGCCCAGACATTTATCTATGGAGGATATATTAAGATAAACCACTATGGTATTTTTCTTACGGAATCAATTTCTCGTTTATGGTATGTTATCAAAGAACAGCAGCATCCTATAATATGTTATGGACTCGATAAACGTAGTTCTGTCAAAACAAAATTTGTTGACGTTTTTTTTGAAGCCATTAAACTAGATAAAAATAGATTTATTTTTTTTAAACAACCTGTTATTTTGGAAAAAGTGATTGTTCCTAATCCTTCTTTTTCACAAAGAAATGAAGGGTTTGAAGTACATAAAATACTAACTCAAAACATTGCTAAACAGGTACTATCGACAAAATTAACCCAGAATAAAAAAACCAGTCAGCCACTATACTTTTCTAGAACCAAGATTTCTGGCAAAAAGAGATTAATTATTGGGGAAGATAAATTAGAAAAAGCGTTTATCAGAAATGGATTCGCTATCTGCTATCCAGAAACTTTATCTGTTGACGAGCAAATATATCTTATTAATAAACACGAGGTAATTATAGGAACTATGGGGTCAGCTTTGCATAATATCCTATTTAATATTTACCCTCAGAAAAGTATGTTTTGTCTCAGCTTTAAAAATGATTTGCGTGTTAATTTCTTGATCATAGATGCAATTATGGGCATAGACACATGTTATTTGGCTGCGTTGGAAAAAGACCCTAACTGTTACAAAAAGAACTTAAGGAACAGTAAAGACAATCAAAACAGAATTATGGATGTAGAGTTTGTGATAAGTAACTTAAGGAAAGCAGGACTTCTTACAAGACTATAAGGGTTATCGATAACAATATGACATCGAAATTATACAATTAAAATTTTTTGGGCAAAGAACGGTAAGTTTTTTATATTTTTGATGCTGATTCATATTCTTGTAGAATTTCTACGATTCGTTTTGTTGATTCGTAAGAATCATCAATTAGCTGTGTTTGTTCTTCTCGATCTTCAATAATAGATTCCGAGATTAATTCTAGAGAACAAGTGAGAGAATTAAGATTATTGCGTATTTGATAAGATAAGTTCTTGATAGTTTCCTGGTTATTGGTGGATTCTTGATTGCTAAATTGCATATTATAAAGACGAGTGTAATAACCCCCTTTGTTTAATAATTCTGGATGACTTCCTTGTTCGACGATTTTACCTCGGTCTAATACTACTATCATATCTGCTTGTTGAATAGTAGAAAGACGATGAGCAATTACTAAGGTTGTACGATTAGTACACAACTCGTCTATTGCTTGTTGGACTAGCTTTTCAGAAACAGTATCTAAAGCACTGGTAGCTTCATCTAAAATCAAAATATCTGGATTTCGCAGTAAAGCGCGGGCGATCGCAATTCTTTGTCTTTGACCACCTGAAAGCATAACCCCTCTTTCTCCTATATTAGTATCAAATCCTTGGGGTAATTTGATGATAAATTCATAAGCGTTAGCTCTTTTTGTAGCTTCAATGAGTGATTCTTCTGCAACGTTTTCTAAGCCGTAACTAATGTTATAACGTACTGAATTATTAAAAGAGAAAGTGTCTTGACTAACTACACCCATTGCTTTTCTAACACTTTTGATGTCATAGTCTCTAAGATCAATCCCATCAATAAGAATTTCCCCTTTTATCGGGTCATAAAATCTTGGTACAAGATCGGCGATCGTAGATTTTCCTGCCCCTGAAGCTCCTACCAAAGCAACAGTTTTACCTTTAGGAATTTCTAAGTTAATATTTTGAAGTACTAAATCCTTACTATTAGGATAGGAAAAGCTAACTTGATTAAAAGTAACGCCTTCGGTAATTTTCTTGAGTTCTAATGTTCCCGAGTTTAAAAAAAGTTTATTTTTTCGATCTAGAAAGTCAAGAATAATGTTGACACTAACCAGAGTGTTAGCAAGTTGTGTCCGAGAAGTGTTTAGTTTACCAATTAATGGTAATAGACGAAATAATACAAGTAAATAAGTTAATAAGATAGGAGCAAATTCTTGAATATTAGTACTAAATAGATAACGGCAAATAAATACTAAAGCTATGATAGTAATAATGCCAGACATTTCATTGATTGGGCCAACTAAGCTCGTTATTTCTTGACTTTGCAACTGGACTTTTTCATTTTTTTCAATTAACTCTGTAATACTTTTATACTCTTTATCTTCGTTGGCTACTAACTTAATTAAACGGATTCCCGTCAAAATTTCTAACATTTTACGGGAATATTGTCTAGATTGCTCGGATAACCTGCGACCAAATTCCTTAGATTTTTTGATTATGTATTGATTCAGAATACTTACAAAGCCCAGTAACAAGGTAGTAACTATAGTGAGTTGCCAAGAAAGTAACAATAAAAAATAGATAAAAGTTAGTATATTTATGCAAGTAATAAACATCGTAATAACGCCTTTAATGGAAGCAGCAGATCTATTGACTTCTCGATTAATCGTAGCTAGAATGTCTCCTAGTTTATTTTTTGTATAGAATTCCATACTCACTTCAAGTAGTATTTTCATACCTTCCAGTTTGATGCGCTTGACTAAATACTTTGTGTAATAACTTGCTAGTAATCCGCCACAGTAGTTGGTAACATTTTTGAGGAAAATAACTAAAACTATAGATGACAACATGACAAGGATTTTTTGCTCTCCCTCAAATCCATCAAACAAAGAAAAAAGACGTTTGAGGATAGGTTGATCCGGTGGAATAATGTTATCTTGATCTGCTCCGAATAAAACCACCAAAAAGGGTATTAATATAGCAGCACCCAAGCCATTAAAAATTGCCCCACTCCAATTGAAGACCAAAGTACCAACAATGAACCAAGGTCTTTCAAGAGCGATTTTGAGAAAGAATTTTTTGGATATCATGTTAAATAGATTTATTAATAGTATTAACCTTGAGCTTATTAATAATTGGTTGCATAATTTTTGCCATAGAATCAAGACTATAGTGCATTAAGCAGCGTTTTCTAGCAGCTATTCCTTTAGCTTCAGCTTCGTCTAAATTATTAAAAATATATTGAATCATTTTCCCGATCTGTTCTGGAGAATTAGACTCAACTAGATAGCCTGTATCTCCAAGTATATTAGGTATATCTCCTATATTAGTAGCAATAATTGGTTTTGCCATTGCCATTCCGTCTGTAAGCTTGAGGGGAAATTGAGCTTGTGCAGCAGGAGTATTTCTTTGAGGTACTACAATTATATGAGCAGCAGCCACGATCGCTGGCATTTCCTTTATGGGAGAGCGTGGGAGAGAAATAATCCATTTACCCCATTTTTCTTGTAATTCTTGGTCGTAATTATCATAAGGACTTCCTCCCACAATCGCCAGTTTTAAGTCTGGTCTGTTTAATTGATCTAAAGCAATCAGCACATCTTCTACTCCTTTATAAGGTCTAGGTGCGCCCGGAAACATCAGAATCTTATAATCCTCTAAACCGTATTTGATGCGACTAGCTTCAGGGTCGTATTTTGCAGGGTCAAAAAGTTCTGTGTCTTTACCATTAGGAATATAAATCCCGCCGAAACGTTGCTGTAAAAATTGGTTATGAATCGTGATAGCATCTGCATAATGGGATAGTTTTTCTATTTGTTGCAGGTACAGAGGGTGATCGGGATATCGCAACGCTCCTTGTGGTTTTAAAATATCTCGAAGCAGTTGTTTAGGGGTGGGAGAATATTTAAAGCGATCGCCACCATGCCAACTCATTTCCCAGTCATCAATATCCAAAATCAGAGAACGACGACTCAACAATTTTTTAACCAAAGCAATCCCAAAGCTACTGGGTTTTAGTTTGACTGGGTAGATAATATCACCATCTATCCGATTAATTAGTTTGTAGGTAGCTCGCAAAAACCCTGAATGATATTGGCAGGGAAGAGCTACTATGGGGATATCAGAATTTTGGATTGAAGGCGAGACTTCGCCGAAAGCTACCCCCAACATTTCCACAGAATAATTAAGCTTACGAAGAGTTTGTGCGAGCAGAAAAGGACGCACCCCTCCTCCCCATCTACCAGCACCACTGCTAGATAGATCGCTGACTATAATAGAAATTTTGAGCTTTGACAAATTTACTTCTAGGGTCGATATTTCTTCTAACATAATGAAGTATATTCCTCACAATCGTCTAGTAAGCTCACCTATCTACAATACTGTTGAAGATTGACTCAAAATTGAACCCAGGCAAATGGATGATTAACTTAATTTTTGCCAAGTTTTTGAGTTAAATCAATTCTTGGAATATTTCGGCAATTTTTTTGGCTACTATTGTTTGACTGAAATATTGTTCAACAATTCTTCTTCCCTCCTTACCATATTTACCAGCAAGTTGATGATTTTGATATAAGATTACTAAGGCATCATACCAATCAGATTCTTTAACTGCACCTACTCCCACTTTCCCCATTGCCAAAATATCAGCATTCATACTAACTGGGGAGACAACTACAGGTACTTAACAAGCCATGTATTGCAACATTTTAAAGCTACATTTGCCTTTAGTCCATTCATTATCTGGTAAAGGCATCAAGCCTACATCCATTTGTTGTACAGTTTTAACTTCCATTGAAGAATATAACCAATACTGGCAAAGATGTTAGTTAAGAATCTTTGGTGCATTACTTTTTCCATTTTCCAGCCACCAACTGTGTAGTATTGAGGAATTATCAAGTGAAGATTGAGCGCATACCCGTATTGTCAGATAACTATATCTTTTTACTATACGATCTCAAAACTCGTACCGCAGCAGTAGTCGATCCTGCTGTAGCAGAACCAGTATTACAGAGATTAGAGGAACTAGAGCTAAATTTAGTTACTATTTTTAATACCCATCATCATTCGGATCATGTGGGGGGAAATCGCAAGTTAATCAAGCACTTTCCGGAGCTTTGTGTATATGGAGGTGCAGAAGATCGAGGAAGAATTCCTGGACAACAAGTATTTTTACAAGAAGGGGATACAGTAGAATTTGCAGGAGAAACAGGACAAGTGTTCTTTGTTCCTGGGCACACTCGCGCCCATATTGCCTATTACTTTCCTCCAACTCAGGGAGAAGATACAGGAAATTTGTTTTGTGGGGATACTTTATTTGCGGGGGGATGTGGTCGCTTATTTGAGGGGACTCCTGCTCAAATGGTAGATTCTTTGAGTAAGTTTCGAGCTTTACCTGATAATACTTTGGTGTGGTGCGCCCATGAATATACTCTCAATAATTTAAAGTTTGCTCTTACTGTAGATAGATATAATGCTGATTTACAAAACCGATACGAATCTGTAAAGAGCGATCGCGCTTTTGGCAAAGCAACTGTTCCTTCTATCTTGGGAATTGAAAAGAAAACTAATCCTTTTTTACGCTGGGATAGTCCGTCTTTGCAAGAAGTGACTAAAATGCAAGAACCAGCTAGAGTGTTTGGGCGTATAAGAGGGATGAAGGATCAGTTTTAAACAATATACGTGGAAACATCATTGAGGAAGATTACTAGCAAGATTTACCAAATAAATTACTCAAAAAAATATTTTTGGCTCATCTTCAGAAAGTAAGATTTATCTGGAAAAAACTAATGATAAACTATCTGCTGAAGGGACAATATTGTATTGAGTTTAGAAAAACTAGTTTCATGTCTATTACCCCACTACATCAGTGTTCTTTATCTCTAGACCATCAAAGTTTAATTAGTTTATTAGCTAAAACCGAAAATATCCTGATTATCCAAGACCTTGATGGTGTATGTATGGGTTTGGTGAAAGACCCTCTGACTAGAGCGATCGCACCAGAATATTTAGAAGCGGTAAAATCTTTTACAGGACACTTTTATGTTTTGACTAATGGAGAACATATTGGCACAAGAGGGATTAATAGAATTATCGAAAAGGCTTTTGATGAGCCAAATATAGTTAGACAAAAAGGTCTTTACTTATCAGGGTTAGCTGCTGGTGGGGTACAATGGCAAGATTGTTATGGGAATGTTTCCCACTTAGGAGTTAGTGAAGCAGAATTAACTTTTTTAGAGCAAGTCCCTCATAAAATTACTGCTTATTTAGAAGAATTATTTGAACAAGAAAATTATGGACTAGACCCAAAACAGATTAAAAAGTGTATTGCAGCTACAGTACTGGATAATAAGGTATCTCCTACAGCCAACTTGAATGTGTTTCATGAAGCTCTTTCAGAGAGTAGTAATGGCTATCTTGAGCTACAGCGTAAAATGCAGAGTTTGATGGAGCAATTGTTAGAAGAAGCCCATCAAAAAGGGCTAGAAGATGCTTTTTTTGTCCATTATGCTCCTAACTTGGGTAGAGATTTAGACGGTAGAGAAATTGTCCAACTAGCTCAAGGAAAAGACTCTGGTACTACTGACTTTCAGTTTATGTTGAGAGGGGCAATAAAAGAAGTGGGAGTATTGGTAATTCTCAATCGTTACTATTATCAAAAGACTGGTAGTTATCCTTTGGGGGAAGAATTTAATGCTAGACAAGCACCGCAAAAACATGAACAACTACTAGATATGATTAAAACTCACTTTGACCCTGCTATTATGCCCAAAATGGTAGGTGTGGGAGATACTGTTACTAGTAAAGCTCAAGAAATAGACGGAAAAATTCAATTTAAGCGCGGTGGAAGCGATCGCGGTTTCTTACAATTAATTCAAGAAATTGGTCAAGAGTTTCAGACAGGCAATATTGTAGTTTATGTTGACAGTAGTGATGGAGAAGTCAAAAACCGTAAACCCCTAAAGCTAGAGAAACTCATTGAGAATCAGCAAGAAGTATGGCGAGTTAGGTCGGGTCCTGGTGATAGCCAAGATCAAGAAGACCCCCTTACTCTTAATGTAGTGTTTCCTGGTGGCTACCAAGAATACACCAGTTGCTTTCAGATAGCAGCAAGCAAAAGAAAGGATGAGGTATAAGGGATGAGGAGTAAGGATGAAGTAGCAAGTAGCAATGAGACGCAACTAACAACTAACAACTAACAATCACAGCTTTACCAATTACTAGTCCCCCAAAACCTTATCTAAACCAATCATGATTCTTGATTCTGTTCTTGATTCTGTTTTTGATTTTGTTCTACCTTTTTTTCTACGGTCGGTTTAACAGGTTTAGGGGGAATGCGAGGGACAATTTGCATCTTGGGTAAGGAGGCGATTGCATAATAAAGCTGTTCTGCCACCATCGTATTAGCGTTATCTGTTAGGTGAATAGCATCAATAAAACTAGGGGAAGGATATTTATCATTAAGATTGTAGAGATTGATTGCTGTAACATTTTGCGGGAATATTTTTGCCAGATACTGATTTACAGCGACAAAACGGGGATAATTTTCCTTAATGGTATTAATATACTCTCTTCCTAACTGAGTGGTAATCTCCCCTTCTGTGGGGGTTAATTTAGCGGGGTTACGTCCTGTAATTTCGGGCTGAGTTGCCATAATCACGGGAATACCAGCACCAGCAGCTAAATTTACCATTTGTTTGTGATTTTTGAAGTAGCGATCTACTCGCCGTTGTAATTCCGCTTGATCGTGGGGTGCATAAGCTGTGAGGTAATTTCCTGGTTCATTAAATAAAATAGCTTTTTCTTGGTTAGATACTTGAGGTGTAAGTACCGAATCTTGCAAGATTTTGACTAGATAGCTTTTATCTTCTAAAGGTTGCAATAACTTCCCTACAGAAGCTCGCATATAACTAGGTGCATCATCTAGCTCGACTTTTTTTAGGGGTATTTGTACAGCAGATTCCTTGCTATCTAGCATCAAATCTTGATAACCATCTAAGACAATCACCAGATCAGGCTTATAACTTAAAATTTGTAAAGCTAACTGAGCTAACCCATTACCAGAAGCATAACCAGGGACGGCTGCATTAATAACACGATAGTTTCCTGATTTAATTTTAGAGGGTTTGGCGAGGGCTTGTTTCCGTTTGGCTTCATCTAAAGGTAATACGTCTGGTTTATAGAAACTAGGACTTTGACGCTGTTGCTGAATACGTTGTTGTAAGCGTAATTCAAGTTTTTCGGCGATCGCAGATTCATTACTAGAGCTTCCATAACCAAAAGCAGTTGAACCCCCCAGAAGGAAAATTCTGATTTCATCTTTCGCTTTTGTCAAAGAAACATTTTCTGTATCGCGAAATCCTTGCTCATTAATTTTCCAATAGGGATTTTCTTGGTTACTAACCAATTGATAACCCACTGATAAACTAGGTTTTATCGCCAAAACTCCATCCTCGGGAGAAGTAGGCAATATTTCCCCCTGTTGGTTCACATACTTAAGCTCATAGTTTTGGCTAATATCTGCTGTTTCGGTAGCTTGAGCAAATTCCTCTCTGTTTCCTGTAACATCTACAATGATGCGAGTAATCAATTCTACAACCAGTAGGGACAAAACAGCAGAAACGACAAACCATATTAAAGGGAATCTCCGTTTGGGTCTGCGAGTGGTGAACAAATAACGTTCTTTTGGTTTAGATTTAAACATAATTCTAAGTATCGTCAATAATTAGTCAACTTCTTAACTAAATCCTGGAACAGCAGTAGCGTCATCTAAATCAGTAATCAGTTCAATATATATTAGTAGGATTGATCACTATAAGTTGGAGACTCTTCATTGAATAAAGTGAAGCAGAAAATTCAACCCTTCAAGGGCAATTGCTGTTTACTGGTTACTGAAGACTTCTAAAATAGCATTTTAGTCAGAGAATTTTGATTTTTAGAGGAGTCTAAGGTACTCCGCCTTCAGAAGGCGGAGTACCTTGGACTTCGTCAAAGATAAACCATATTTACATAATTCAAGTTTTTTCGATGTCACCATTAATGCTATATCTTTTTTTCTTTAGTGCAACCTGATCAACTTCCCACCACATGAAGGTTTACCACAAGATTAGAGATTAGGAACACTCTAGCTTTTCCCCATTCCCCATTCCTCCATTCAAAATTAACAAGTAACAAGTATTACTTCCTCCAATCTCCAACCCCTACACCCTACACCCTATACCCAACGCCGATTTCCCACGTCCCCTTCTCCAAAAATTATAGTCAATATAGTCTTAATACCTTTTTTACAGCATCTTGTTAGTGGGTCGCGCTAGCCTGAAAATCAAGACAATCTTCAACATAGATTTATTGTTTTATGACAAAGAGAACTTTTGGTGTAATTGGTTTAGCCGTAATGGGAGAAAACTTAGCTCTCAACGTAGAGAGTAGAGGTTTTCCTATTGCCGTATATAATCGTACTGCTGCTAAAACTGAGGCTTTTATGACTCAGAGAGCAACTGGTAAAGATGTTGTTCCTGCTTACTCTCTGGAAGAATTTGTCCAGGTTTTAGAACGTCCCCGTAAAATTTTAGTGATGGTTAAAGCAGGGGGCCCTGTAGATAAAGTCATCGAACAACTAAAACCCTTATTAGATGAAGGGGATATGATTATTGATGGCGGTAACTCTCTTTATGATGATACGGAGCGACGCACCAAAGATCTAGAAGCTACAGGACTTGGTTTTGTAGGTATGGGAGTCAGTGGTGGCGAAGAAGGGGCGTTAAATGGTCCTAGTCTCATGCCAGGAGGTACAGAGGCAGCTTATAAGGAATTAGAGCCAATTTTGACCCAAATTGCTGCTCAAGTAGATGATGGTGCTTGTGTTACCTATATCGGTCCTCGTGGTGCTGGACATTATGTCAAGATGGTTCACAATGGTATTGAGTATGGCGATATGCAGCTTATTGCCGAAGCTTACGATATACTTAAAAATGGCTTAGGGTTAAATCATCAAGAGTTACATGAAGTATTTGCTGAGTGGAATACTACTGATGAGTTGAATTCCTTTTTGATTGAAATTACAGCAGATATTTTTAACTACATCGATCCAACAACTGATTCACCCTTGGTAGATTTAATTCTTGATGCTGCTGGACAAAAAGGCACAGGGCGTTGGACTGTAGTAAGTTCTCTGGAATTGGGTGTACCAATTCCCACTATCTATGCTGCCGTTAATGCTCGTGTTATGTCTGCTTACAAAGATGAACGGGTAGCAGCAGCCAAGGATCTAACTGGTCCTACAGGCAAATATGAGGGAGATAAAGCAGCCTTCATTAATAAAGTTAGAGATGCTCTCTATTGCTCCAAAATGTGTTCCTATGCTCAAGGAATGGCTCTGTTGAGTAAGGCATCATTAGAGTTTAACTATGACTTGAATTTAAGTGAATGCGCTCGTATTTGGAAGGGTGGATGTATTATTCGCGCTGGATTCTTAGGTAAGATTCAATCAGCGTTTATTGATAATCCTAGTCTGCCTAATTTGTTACTCGCTCCAGAGTTCAAACAAAGTATTCTAGACCGTCAGGAAGCTTGGCGCGAAGTGTTAGCAACTTCTAACAGTTTAGGTATTGCTGTTCCTGCTTTTAGTGCGTCTCTCGATTACTTTGATAGTTATAGACGTGATCGCCTACCCCAAAATCTCACTCAAGCACAACGGGATTATTTTGGCGCACATACCTATGAAAGAATCGACAAACCCAGAGGTGAGTTTGTCCACACTGAATGGACAGCTAAGTAATAGGGCTTGCATCATCATTAAATCATTAAGGCTCAGTAGTCGGTAAAACGGAGCAATTCCTAGTTAATCGGAATCCCCCCAACTAAAGGGGGGGTGGTTCTGCAATAAGTAAGTACCTAAGTACTATATTGATGGGTTTTGACCTTCATAGGGTTAGGCTGTGTTTCGAGGAAACCTTGAAACCTTGTACGCCCTGCTCACCATATCCAATCGACCCGTTGAGGGATGAGGAGGGAGGAAATTAGTTACCGCTTATATTTCCTTATTCCTTATCCTTTATTTTCTCATTTATATGTCCTAATCTTTTAACAAAAAGCATACTTACATCAAATTGCGCTCATATTTGCTACAAATCTTTATCCCGACTCTCCCCAGTCAGCCAAACTTAAATAAAAACGGTATTACAAGCGATCGCGCTCAATTTCATAAATGGCTTTTTCCCAGTACCAATTTTCTGACATCCCTGGATGAGACAACTTTAATCCTTCCACTAATCCTTGAGCGATATTCCAATTATCAACTAAGCGATAAAGTCTGTACTGTAGGGCATTTTGAGGGGAACGAGTGCGGGTAAATGAACGAGTTGATTTGTTAGCAGTAGTTTCAGAATAAGCATCTTTTAGTTGCAATTCTACACAAATCCGCTCCATTTTTTCTGATTCGGCAATTTTTCCCTGACTGCGAAAATACTGGGAAGCTTTACGCAAATCAGTCTTTGCTTGTTCGTATGCTCCTAAGCGAATGCTAATATTTCCCCGATAATAATATGCTTGAGCATCGTAGCTATCTAGTTGCAGAAGCCAGTTACAATCTGCAAATGCTTCTGTAAATCTGCCTTGCTGAATTTTTTGCTTAACTTGTTTGAGAAAAGCGTCATTAGTAACTCCACCTTGGGCTGCTATTTTTTGTTGTTCTATATGGCGGATTTTAGCAATACAGAAACTACAACCTTCTTTATCTTTGCGGTCTAAATAGATTTCACCTGCAGTTTTATAATGTTCGATGGCGCGATCGAATTCTTGGAGACGAATACAGATTTTAGCCCATAATTTATATGCCCGAACATAATTAGAATCCAGGGTGAGAATTGCCTGAATATCCATAATGCTTCCTTGAATATTGTCAGCAGCTAGTAAAGCGGAAGCACGGCTAAAATATACTTCTATTTGTCGAGTGTTAAGATTGAGACTGGAATTATAATCTGCGATCGCTTTGTCAAATTGTTCTATTTCAGAATAAGCTAATCCACGACGATAGTAAGCATCGGCAAACTTAGGATTAATTTCAATGGCTTCGGTAAATTCCTTGATTGCTTCAGTGTAATTGCCAATTTTGGCTTTATGGATACCTTTTTGATAATGTTCTTTTTCCATAATAGCTTTCTCTAAAATTTGAACCAGTTTTGACCCTTTAGCTATTAGCTTAAATTATCTTGGATGTCTGATTTAACTACTTTTGATAAATAGCGTAAGATAAGTATCCCTAAAAAAATTGAAGCCATGCAACCCAACCAAAACCCTTTAACAACATTAGGGGACTGGTCTAAAGCATAGCCTCCAAGGGTTGGTCCAATAAAATAACCAATCGCCCAACACTGGGAATTAATCGATAAATAAACTCCTCGTAATGATTCTGGGGCGATATCCGCAATAAAAGCGGAAGCAGAAGGAGTATAAGCAACCATTCCTAATGCCATAATCCCTAGGGCGAGTATAGCCCAAACTAGGGGATAAGATGATGTTCCAATTAGCCAAACACAGAAGAATCCTACACCCCAGAAAATCAAAGCAATAGTTAAAGCTTGCATACGACTAAAACTATTTAACCAACGGGCGATAGGTAACTGACAAATAGCAGCAAAGGTAATATGCCAACTAAATAAGCCACTGATGACTTTTTCTGATAATCCTTGTGAGGTTTCTCCTGCAAAGTTTTTGAGATACAGAGGTAGAGTACTTTGTACTTGGGAAAGATAGGTGGTAAAGAGAATATTTACTACAACATAAATCATTAAGGTGCGATCGCTGAATGCTAATAACCAACCACTAGAAGCTGCTGTTGACTGAGATGAAAATTCATAAGTTTCTGCGATCGCAAAATAGATAATGGCAAAGAAAATTAGAAAAGAAACGCCGTCTATGGCAAATAAAGCGCGATAATTGCCAAAATTCGCGATTAATGCCCCTCCCAAGACCACACCCAAGCTTAATCCTAAACTATCTGCCAATCTTGTCACGGCAAAGGCTTCATTGCGCTGTTCGGGATTAGTCAAGTCAATAATAGCAGCTTCGGTTGCTGGCCAATAAAAGCCTACACCCAAACCCATCAAAATATTTCCCACAACTAATAGGGGAAAATTATCCGCCATAACTAGAAACACATCAGCAAAGGCGGAAATAGCAGCAGAGATTAATAAGGTTTTTCTTCTTCCCCAAGAAGGAGAATCAGCCCATTGTCCCCCCAGAAACCGCCCTACAACCCCCGAAACTGAACCACTACCCAAAGCCAACCCTACTAAGGTTGAGGATATGCCAATCTGATTCACAAAAAAGATCGGCGCATAAAATAGAGTAAATCCTGTACCGATCTCTGACAACAGTCTTCCTCCAGCAAGAATCCAGATTTCAGACTTAAATTTTGGTAAGCTAATTCCCATTTAGATATCGATCACTTTATCATCCAAGCAAAAAAAACACCTCGGTAATACCGAGGCTAAGATTCAGGAGAAATCAATGTTGACGCGAAACATTGATACTACTGCCATAGTAACAGCAGACAAATTTAGCAATAAGCCAGACTTAGAGTTTTCTAGAGCTTATTATGTAAATTTATATTAAATAAAGTAACAAAATTTTGACAAACCTACAATATTTTGTGATCCATTGCAAGTTAAATCCCTTTCTTCTCGGTAAACTACTACTACCTTGTTATTGACGTGAGTATCCCATGATTATTGCGATTACGGCTTTGAAGGGAGGAGTGGGTAAAACCACAACGGCAGTTCACTTGGCTGCTTATTTACAAAGCTTTTCTCCCACTTTATTAATTGATGCTGACAAAAATCGTTCCGCTTTGGTCTGGTCGAAAGAAGACAAATTGCCCTTTTACGTTGCTTCTCAGGCTGGTTCTCCTGCATTAATTAAAAAGTTTACCCATATTATTATTGACACTCAAGCTAGACCAGAACCAGAAGATTTGGCGGAGTTAGCAGAAGGTAGCGACTTGCTAATTTTACCAACTACGCCTAATCCTCTGGATTTAGATACTACGATAAAAGCTGCGGAGTTACTACAACCACTCAAAGCTAACTATAAAGTATTGCTAACTAAGGTAGATTCTCGTACTACCAATGGTCGATCCGCGAGAAAATTCCTCGAAGAAGCCAAATTACCTCTATTTAAAGTTGATATTCCTCTTTTAGTAGCATTTCAGCGATCGCCAGCCAAGGGAGTAATTGTTAAAGACTATCCCGATCCGCGATCGCATATAGGGTGGTCAAGATATCAGTCGGTAGGGAAAGAAATTATGAGTTAGTGGTTAAAACTACCATTTTTTCCGCGATAACAGCATAAAAAGGGTCTGCTCCTGCTAATCCTAACATTTGGAGAAATTCAGGGACAGAAGATTGATGAGCCACTATTTTAGGAGTACTAAAGCCAGGAAGAGCCTGAAAATACTTTTTCACTAATTCTACTCGACCAGTTTCGCTGTTATCCCGCCAAAGTGCGATCGCTTTTTGGTAAAACATTCGGTTAGAAAAACTGACAATAACCTTTCCTCCTGGCTTGAGGATACGATATATTTCCGCAAATACTGCTTCTGGATACTGTAAATACTGTACGGAAACAGTAATTAAAACTGCATCAAAATCGTTTTCTTTTAAAGGTAATTGGGGATTTTTATTGAGATTCTGGAGAAAATAGCCATCTAATTGCGGATTTTTGGCTAGTTCTTCATGGTTCATCCCGTGACCTTGTACATGGTCAAATTCCATGTCATCGGGTAAGTGAGAAACCCAACTACTCATCAAGTCTAAAATACGAGTATTAGGGGTGAGTTCTTCTCGATATAATTGAGTCAATTGATCGATGAACCCTTCATCTACATGGGTGACAAAACGAGGAATAGAGTAAAAATCTGTATCGTCTGTTTCGTCTAACTTGTTACGGTGTTCTGGTCTGAGTAACATGATGTAAAATTTTTCTTTAAAGTCTCTCAAATAGTATTACAAATTATTAAGAGAATCATCTAACTAAAATTGCAGCTATATAGCACTACGCTTTTGGATTAGAACATCATATTGAACACGAGTTCGGGTAATTGATGAATTACCCCTACACAGACTATGTCATAACCTAAATTTGTATAGCTATGAGTTAAAAAACAAGAATGATAGATGAAGGGTATATCAAGTATCAATGCTATTGGACTAATCAGCCATCAGTTTCTAGTGAAGAAGTTAAACAATTAAACTTCTGGAGGGAGCGACTCTATAAGTTAGGCTTGATTGGGATATATCCCAATGGTGTTGGTTTTGGTAATATCAGTATTCGCCACAACAACACAATAATTATTTCTGGGACTCAAACTGGAGTAATTAGTAATTTAACAGCGCAGCATTACACGAGAGTAACTGATTTTGATTGGGAGAAAAACACTGTTACTTGTGTAGGTGAGGTTCAAGCTTCTTCGGAAACTTTAACTCATGGTGCTATATATACTGCTGACCCAGAAGTTAATGGGGTAATTCATGTGCATCATTTACCACTTTGGCAAAAATTGATGGATAAAGTTACTACTACTAATAGGAATTGTGCTTACGGAACACCAGAAATGGCGAGAGAAATTATTAGATTGTGTCAAGAGACAGAAGTAAAAAACCAACAAATTATTGTTATGAGTGGACACAAGGAAGGAATTATTACTTTTGGGAAGGATTTAGAAGAAGCAGGGAAAATTCTACTAGATTTTTATGCTGAATATAAAATTCTTGGCTAATACCAATTCTCGAAAATTATAGATAGTAGGGCGATGCACCGCCCACCCTACTTTTTATAAAACTCTAAGCAGCAATTGACTCTTTGTAAGGTTCAAACTTATTTTTTGTTGCACCACAAATAGGACAGCACCAATCATCAGGAATGTCTGCAAAGGGAGTACCAGGAGCAATTCCAGAATCAGGGTCGCCCACAACAGGGTCATAAATCATGGAACATTGACGACAAATCCATTTTTGAGTGGTAGGGTTCGAGTCTGCTACTTTAGTAACTGGCTCTCCACCATCGAGAACTTGGAGTGCTTCTGTATATTGATTAGCGTGATGATTTTCAATATGAGTAAGCAAACCAAAATTATGGGCTGCTTTGCGGAAGTTTGTGGCGTGTTGTCGAGATTCTTCCTCTTGAGATTGAAATTCCGCTACTGCGTCATTATCTCTGTCTTCTGACGCTGCTTTGGCAAATTCAGGATACATAGTAGTGTATTCATAGGTTTCACCTTCAATTGCTAACTCTAGACAACGAGATGCGATCGCTTTTTTTTCTGATTCACTTAATGACTCTGGGTCTTCTACTACTAATTCTGGGTGTATGAGTCGGAAATGAGCAAAAGCGTGTTCTGTTTCTTGATTAGCAGTTTCTCTAAAGAGCTTGGCTAATTCAGACATCCCTAGTTTTCGCGCTACGTCAGCAAAAAATAGGTATTTACGATTCGCCATTGATTCTCCAGCAAAGGCTTCTGACAAATTTTTCGCAGTGTTGGAGTTAGATAAATCCATAGTCTTCTGAGTATGATAAGATTGCCTTCTATTGATTTTAATCTTTATTTGTCACCTCTGATATTAATATAAGTACAGCAATAGATAAAGGATGAAGGATAAATACCCCTGATCCGAAGACCTATTCCTCATCCCTCAATCCTTACTCCTCACTCCTTATTCCTAACTTGCTCAGAATAGTCTTTCTGTTTCAGGTTGCGGACGGTATCTAGTAAAATCTTTCTGAGGCTAGCAGGTAGATAGGATAAGACAATACCAAAGTAGAAACGGGATGATTTACCAAGAGTCTGAGATGATTTCTGTAACAACTCTCTTCCTTTAGTGGGTTCACCTTTTTCAATTAACCTTATTCCTAAACCCTGTTGAGTTATAGCTAATTTTTTTAATCTTAGTTTTTCTAATTTTGGCTCTGTAAAATGATAACTATCAATACAAAAAGTTTTCGCAGAGAGAAAATGAATATCTTGTTTAAGGCTGGTTTGTCCTCCATGAAAACGGTATTCCATGAGTAATTCAGGAAGAAAATAACCTTTATATCCTGCGATCGCTAGTCTAACTAATAAATCGAAATCTTCGCAACCGTCAGCTTGGGGGCGCATATAGTCAATTTCTGCCAGACATTGACGACGAAATAGGGACGAACCTACCTGTAAACTCTGTTTAATAAAAGTTTCTTCAATTAAATTAGGTATTATTCCTGGTTCAAGCTTATCTTTACCCCATTTTGCCGAATTTTCTCTAGTTGCAGACTCTTCTCTAACACTATCAGCATTAATAATCCAATGATCGGTACAGACAAAATCTGCTTCTTTCTGAGTGTCTAGTATCTCTACTGTTTTAGCTAAAAACTCAGGCGCGATCGCATCATCGTCATCAAATTTGATAAAATACTCTCCTGTAGCGGAACTAAAACCCGAACGCATATTCTTACTTCGTCCAATATTTTGAGGATGTTGAATATAGCGAATTCTACTGTCTTGATATTGACTAACTACTGTCGCAGTGTCATCAGGGGAAGCATCATCACAAATAATAAGTTCATAATCAGTATAAGTTTGATTCAGAACACTATTAACTGCATATTGAAGATAATGAGAACGATTGTAGGTAGGAATGCAAACACTGACTTTAACCATAAACAATTAATAATTAAAAATTAATAATGTCTTGTTCCATCAGGCATAATTGCGCCCTGGAGCATTGTACTTTTAAAGATAGCTTCTTGAATATTAGCATTACGCAAATTAGCACCACGTAGATCGGCTTTTGTCAGATTTGCACCCCGTAGATTAGCTTGACTAAGATTAGCTTGTTTCAAATCTGTATGACTTAAATTAGCTCCTCTGAGGATAGCTTTTGTAAGATTAATATTTCTCAAATTACTATAACTAAGAGTAGCCCAACTTAAATTACTCGCCATCAAATCAGCTTCTAATAAATTAGCCCCAAAGATATAGGCTTTATTAAAATAACTTCCTATAGCTTTTGTTCGATAAAAATTAGTTTTGTAAGCAGATACTCCCGATAATTCTGCTCGATAAACATTGCCATAACTAAGGTCGGCTTCGTTTAAATTTGCCTGGAGCAGATTCGACTCACTAAGATTAGTCCGATGCAATTTTGTGGCTACTAAATTAGCTTGGTACAAATTAATATTTCGCATCGAAGTACCAATTAAATTAGCTTCGCTTAAGTTTACGTTATTCCCTTGTGCTTCTCGTAAATCCGCCCCAATTAGATTGGCTCTTTGTAAGTTAGCATTAATTAAATATGCCTGACGGAGATTAGCATTACTCAAATTCGCTTCTAATAGACAAGCTTCAATTAATTCCGCTTTTTCTAAATTAGCAGTAGCTAAATTAACTCCACTTAATTCTGCATAACAGAGATTAGCACCCCCTAAATCTGCTTTCACTAAATCAGTTTTGGCTAAATTAGTTCCACTAAGATTAGCTGATTGTAAATCTGGTGGCAAACTACCGTTACTATTACGCCACTTACTCCATTTATCCCCCCCTTGTTTAAGTTTAGTAAGATGTTCTACATTTGCCATCAACCCATACCTCCATCTTGCAACTGTTATTTAACCTTTTCTTTAGTTTATTATTTCCTATGAATTTCTATTCTTTTTTCCCGCCAAAAGATACATCTCTTCCCGCAACATTTTCTATCGCAGCTAAAGCAGCAGCCGAACCAGCCATAATATCTCTTTCTTCTCCTCCTAAATATAATCGCCCAAAACTTCCTACTGCTCCTACTTGGAGTATATTAATTAAAGCAGCCTTTTCCGCTTCATTAGCAGCTAAAGCAGCATAAGCTGCTGGTTGTACTTCTAAAACGTATAGAGTTTGTCCCTCTAGTAACAACTGTCCTCTACGGTTACGATTAATCAATTGAGCTTGATATGCGTCAATATTACGAATTACCTGAGAAGAAACGACTTTCGGTTTGAGAGAATCTCTTTGATCTACTCCTAAAGCTTGTAAAATAGCTTTCCCTGCTGCTCTGACTTCTCCTTGCTTGTTAGAATGGATTTCTAATAAACCATATAATCTTTCTACAAATTGCACCCCAGGACGAACTACAGCAGATTTGAGCGCGACATCAGTAATGCGATTAATTTCAATCCCAGGAGATATTTCAATCCACAAGGAAGCATCCCCTGGTAATGGTAAAAATCCTAAAGCCACTGTACCAATATAAGCAGCGTGTTGTGGTTGTAAGCGGTCTAAATAAACATAACTACGCAATTCTACACCCAAAATCTCTTTCCCCTTCAGCAATGGACTGATGTGACATATTCCAGCTAATCAAGGATAGGGGCAATTGTAAAGCTTTTATAAGGGTGAGGTAATAGGGCGAGTAATACTACTGTCTCCTGAATAGTGATTACTTATTACTTATTACCTATTAATTGACGCTTTCTGAGATTTATCGAGCTTATCTAACAAGTTTGTTGCAGTTGGCAGTTGTGATACCGAATGAAGGGAAGAATTAACTGTAGATTCAGGAAGGTATGGTACAGTTTCTAAAATTTCCACATTGATACTAACCTTAATTAGATGAGAGCCTGGCTGTTTCCCAATGGATTCTGCGATCGCTCTTAACAGATCGGGATGTTCTCCTGTAATGGGATTGCGCAATACACAACGTTCCCACTCATAATCCGCTTGAGGATTGATACTCAGGATATAATGCTGGTTCATGGCTCTCTCTGAAATTTGATTTTTTATTCAACAATAATTGTAAACCAATCACCAAGAATTTGCAATTTGCATTATTTAAACTGTTGTTTCCTATTCAACTCCAGAGAGAGGATTACAACAACAGCTAGAGAAACAATTATGTTAGGTCATAAAAGGAAGAAGAAACCAGGAAGAAGGAACAAGCATTTATGGCATAAGCCCTTGTTAGCATTGGGAGTAGCTATGGTTTTATTGACCAGTCTCAAGCCCACATTAGCAGCAGAAAAAGTAACCTTTACCTATGGTTTAGCATCTGTGTCAGTTTCCCTAGAAGAATTAGAAGCTTTCGCCACCACAGGAGAAGTTTCCCCTTCCATAGATTTCCTGCTTGATTTTAGCGGACAAAATCCTGATGTAGTTCGTTGGTTACTGAGGGGCGAGTTTCCTACTAATACAGCGATCGCGTCCTACCTACTTAATACTATAGTAGGGGAGTATGCTTTGAGTCAAAGTAGTAATATAGTTCATTCAAGCTCGCCAAGAGGAGATATACAGGCTCTTAGAGGAGCTTTAATTGCTTCTAGTCAGGACGATGGGCGAGTTTCTCTCCTAGAGTTATGGCGTAACTATCCTACAAAACAAGTGTATGTAGATGGAGAGTCTTTGATTAGTATAAACAAGAAAGCTAATGAAACCTTGGAGAATTTAGCAGATTATACGGAATTATCTGCCCAACTCTGGCAACAGTTTTGGAAATAGGGAGAAATTTCTGACTTTGATAACATTTTCTTTTTGCAAAGGGGAATAAGATGGTTAGAGATAGTTCAACACAAGTTGGAGTTTAATGCTGACATACCAAGATAAATCTCTAAAAATCTCCAAAATTTCGGAAGAAGAGCGCAAAAAACAAGAGCGAATCCGAGATGTTTTATTACTCTTAGAACAATTGGTAGAACGAGAAGAAATTACTTTAAAGTTAATTATTGATAGTCTTTATGATGTTGGCTCAATTAATATTATTAACAAGAAATTTAGCAATCAACCTCTAAACCGATTTTTAAAGGCGATCGCTAGTCTGTCGAAACCCGTCTTAAGAATTGTCGCATTACGATGGGCAAAAAAGAATCTACCGATTTTAGTGACTAACTGGCTCGAAAGCAAAGTATCTTTTAAATAGAGTTGGGGATCACAATTTTTAATTAAACTATTTTAAGTAACAGTAACGATAAATAAACTTTCCTTAATTTATTTTTCAGATGATTTCATTCTCTAATTTTTTGCCATCTGTTTACTAATTTGTGATTAGTATTGATCTCATAAGGACTTAAATAAGGACTTAGAGTTTTGGAGGAAAAACCTTATGAAAGGCGGAATGATTTGGCATCCTGAAGAGAAGGATCAAAAAGTTAATCAATATTTAGAAAAAACTAATCATGCACCTTATGAACTAATTATTGCTGTAGTAATGGCAATATTTTGTGGATTTACCCTACTAATTTTAATGGGACCTTTTTAGGAGTAATTAATTATCAAGATTATTCCCAATAATCTAGGAAAGAACCTTGGCTAACCCCTGTAAGACGGCGAAATTTGAGTACGGCTTCTGCTTCACTTAAACTAGCAACAGTATCTATAGCCATACGGGTTTTTTCCTGGTCAACATTTTCTCCTTGTTTAGCTCGTTCATCTAATTCTAAATAGTCTTTAATAAACCGAACAGGAATCAAGCTTAAGTCTCCTTTTTGGATAACTTCGAGATACATTTCAAATAAACTTTTGATAATCTTTTTTTGTCCATATCTTTGAGTAGCAAGACGAGGATTAGAGATGACATAACTCCAAACAATACGTTGCAGAAATTGAAGCTCCTCTTCCTTAGCTGGGTCGTATTGCAGATAACCGCGATCGCTATACCCCTCACCAGCAGCGCGATCGCCATAAGTGAGAATCAGTTGTACAGAACTAATATAAGTTTGAATTAGCTGAGAACTAACCCTTTTGATCTGCGCTTTTTGTTCAAAAGACCCTGGACGATATTGTCCTCTTAAGTTGTAAGTCGCATCAAGAAAGTTTTGAAACCGATAAGGATGAGCTTGTACCACCTTAGCTACGGGATCATTAGGCTTTTCCCGTAGCCATTCTTCCACAAAGCGGTTTAACTCGTCGCGGTCAGTAGCAAGTAATTCTAAAGGAATTAAACCAGCTAAATAAAAATCCTCTAAATCATGGACACTGTAGGTAATATCATCAGCAAAATCCATGATACTAGCTTCTATGGTTTGACTCTGATCTTGAGGATTTCTCACAAACAAAAATGCTTCATAGTCAAGATCGTAAACAGAGTATTTGCGATACCTTTTGGATTGAGGCAAAGAGCGATCGCGTAACCAAGGGTATTTCAGAACAGCATTAAGAGTAGCTCTAGTTAAATTTAAACCACAATAATCTATACGGTGAATTGCCAATTTCGTCAGAATACGAAAAGATTGTGCATTTCCTTCAAAGCCATCATTCAAACCGTGTTTGACCGCACACTCATCTAATTCTTCTTCTGCACTATGTCCAAAAGGAGGATGACCCAAATCGTGAGCTAAAGCTGCTGCTTCTACTACATCTGGCTCAATTCCCCCTAATTTTTCGGCTATTTCTGGTTGTTGAGCTATTAAACTTTCTGCAAGTCTCCTCGCCACCTGAGCTACTTTTAGAGAATGAGTCAGACGGTTGTGAAAGACGTGACCTTCTTGAGCCGTCACTACCTGGGTTACTTGTGCTAATCTGCGGAAAGCAGAAGAATACACTATGCGATCGCGATCTACTTGGAAAGAATTACGGCGATCGCCTGGTTTATTTCCTTTTCCTGCAAAGGGATTATATTGTCTTTCGTCCTTTCCTGACATAAAATACACCATAAAAAAAATGCAACAGATATCTTGTAAAGGTTTAGCATTACCAACCCTCAACACAGGTTCGATCTGTAGCAAATATTTTAGCTTCCCTGGGGGAAGCGGAGCGTTCTGCTGACAGGCGAACGTCGGGGTCGCTCCGCGCACCTTCGGTGAGAAAGCAGGGGCAAGGTTTATTGGTCGCGCGCTTTACAGTTTTGAAACGAAATCTTTATATAGCAAAGCTTTTGAGTCTTGTATGATCTATTCATACGGGTTCGCCCGCAGTAAGTTGTCAAGGGATAATCTAACCCTGTCTATCTGTACGCCCTTGAAAAATATCACCCAAGAAAATGTAACGGTGACGCGGGGAGGAATAGGAACATAGAGTCAAAACAATTTGAAAGCTGTACCGATGGACTGTCGGAAACGGAAACTGCCTGGGCAATCAGAGCGTCGGGGGTGTGTAGTACTTGTATTATTCATCTAGATGGTGGGTGCAAAACCACCCCCGACCACACCCCCCTGTAGGGGGAGACCATCCGTTCCCTCTCCACCCCCCTCATTCCCCCACCTCTCCAAACCTCTCCTGAAAGGAGAGGCTCGACTGATGTCCCCCTAAAGGGGGACTTATAGGGGGTGGGGGGATGAGTAAGGAAGATTTTTTTTATTGGAGAGGGTTAGGGAGAGGTGGAAATAACCGCCGAAAACCTAATCGTAAGGTTAGGGAAGCCCGCATCGTAATCTTTGATTCGATGTCGGGAGAGGTCACTTTAGCTTCCGCCTGGGAAGCCCCGCGTGAGGCACGAAAGCGAACCTCGGGATGAAAAGGCGGGCAGGGTTTGTCGGTCATAGGTTTACAAAATAGAAACAGAATCTTTATATAGCAAGGCTTCAAAGCGTTGTAAAATACTATTATTCGACATCGGCGATAATAGCCTCATCGAATATCAGTACCTCGACAACTAAAGAAACACGGGTTTTGCATGGTAGTGTAACCAGAAATAAGTTACTGCCTCATGGGAGTAAAATCTTTAAGGAACGTGGGTTCTAGGTTTTTCAAGGGTGATAAGCTCTTAACACCTCTTCGGGCTGGGCGTGTACCTGAAGTAAAACTGCCGTAGCAGGAAACAATAGGAGTATTGCGAAGGAAGTCTGTCTCCTAGAATTCTAGGATGTGCAGAAGCCCGCGATGTACCGCAAGCGGTCAGCGTCGGGTTGCGTCACTATTAATCTTTCTCTATCCTTTTTGCAGGATATTGATTCACCCTCTGTTAAATTAAGATAGACTTGGGGTCGCCCGCCCATGGCTCCCGCTTGAACCCATGTTCACAAGGGTAACTTACTATTTTTAACTACTAATTTCTAAGTCCCAACTATGATTGAAGTGAGCTTTACCCTCTTCTACTAGTTTCCAAGCAGCTTCTTTAAAACTACGATGAGATAGACTTTTGTCTGTAGCAATCTTTGCTTCTAGCTCTTGAAGGCTCATTGGTGCTTGATGTTTTCTTAACTGAGTGAGTAACAGTTCTTTGGTTTGTTCGGTTTGTGGGATTGTTTGAGTACTCATAACAATAAAAATATCTACTTAAGACAAAGATATATCATACACTACTGGTAGAGTGGATTGCCGACTTTTAGAGGCATTAGACCCTAGATGTATAACCCGCTTCTATTATGTCTGAAGTTTCTCCAAATCAACTTTGAGCATCCCAATATGTTAATAATCACTGATCTGCGATCGATCTTTTCTCTTCCCTCTTCCCTATAATAATTACTAATTTCTATATGGGTAAGTCAATAGGGTACCTAGTAAGAGCATAATTTCGCTATTCCCTATTCCCTATTCCCTATTCCCGTTTCCCAAGGATCAAGGACATCAGTAATCAATATTCAGTAATCAGTAATCAGTATTATAAACATTTAACGAAAATATAGTAAAATATTGCCAAATTTAGTCAAATATTAAAATTAATTATGGTTATCTTATGGGATAATATATCTGGTCATTAAATTTGAGCAATGAGGCAGGTTGAGAGACATATAGTTCAACCAAATAACCCATTTTGGCAAGAAATAGATCGCCTTTGTTTCTTGTCTAAAAATCTTTATAACTATGCTAACTATATAATTCGCCAAGCCTTTATCTTTGATTCTATTTATTTAGGATTTAATCAAGTTTATCATTTGGTGAAAAATAGTGGGGATTATCAAGCATTACCAGCCAAAGTTTCTCAGCAAGTATTAAGGACACTAGCTCAAAACTGGCAATCTTTTTTTAAGGCTAATCAAGCCTATAACCAAACACCAAAATTCTTTACAGGAAGACCATCTCTACCTAAGTATAAACACAAAACTCAAGGAAGAAATTTAGTTACTTATCCCCTTGATGCTATCAGTAAACGTTGGCTTAAAAAGGAGAGAGTTAAATTATCTCTTACAAATATAATTGTTCCTACTAGGGTCAAAAATATAGTTCAAGCTAGAATTATTCCCAAAGTAGGACAATATATAATTGAAATAGTATATGAAAAAACTGAAGAAGATACGGTCTCTAACCCTCTTGCTATTGCTGCTATAGATATTGGAGTAAATAATTTAGCCACTCTAACATCAAACCAAAAAGGATTTATACCAATTCTGGTTAACGGGAGACCGCTAAAAAGTCTTAACCAATTCTATAATAAGAGAAAAGCTATCTTGTGCTCATTACTGGCAAAAGATAGCCTCACATCAAAACAAATTCAAAGAATCACAGCTAATCGCAATAATCGAATAGAAACTTATCTACATCAAGCTTCTAGATGGATAATTAATTATTTAGATAAGCAAGGGATTAGCCAATTGATTATTGGAAAAAATCCTCTATGGAAACAGGAGATAAATAATGGCAGGAAAAACAATCAAAATTTTGTAAGTATTCCCCATAGTAGATTTATTGAAATGTTACGTTATAAAGGAGAATTAAAAGGAATTAACATAGAAACAAGTGAAGAAAGTTATACATCCCGTGCTAGTTTTTTAAACCTAGATGTAATCCCTAACTACGGTGATGAGAATGCTAAAGAAATTAAATTTAGTGGTTATCGTGAATCCAGGGGAATGTATAAAATCAAAGGGGAAAAAACGAGAATTAATGCAGATATTAACGGGAGTCTTAACATTTTAAGAAAAGCGATGAAGTGCGGTCTTGGGGGTTTCCCCCATGAGCAACTTCATCAAGAAGTAGTCCCAACAGCTTTTAGCCAAGGGATAGAGAAGGCAGCGCGTTGGGCGGGTTCCCCGACTTGAAGCGACTGCCGTGGCGTAGTAGTTCGTCCTATCAGGGTTACGCCTGGTTAAGCTAAAACATAGTCAATGTCATATTTGACTATATTTTTAGTAACTATTTAGGCATCAAGGAGCAAGAAATAATCAAGGGGTGCTGACCTAGTTTCCTTACTACTCTCACCGAAGGTGCGCGTTCGGTGAAGGGCGACGAAGTCTAGCGACCCATCATAATTCATCCCTCACATAAAGATGAAGCAGAAACGATAAATACCTATTCCCTACTCCCTTTTGTTTCTAGGCTCGACGCTTATACATCTCTTTAAGAACACGAGCGGGGTCAACATAAGTTCCATTATGTCTTAAAACCCAGTGAAGATGAGGACCAGTGGTTCTACCAGTCATACCAACTCGACCGATTCTAGCACCTACGGCAACTTCTTGACCTTGCCAAATTTGAAGTCTTCCGTTATCGTCTATGAGATAGCTTCCTTTATCTGATGTTTTGATATTACCCTTTAAATGGCAATAGGCGTGTTCCCATTCTCCCGATGTTATGGTGACAGAAGTTCCACATCTACTATCACTAGAGACTTTACTTACTGTTCCTGTCCACCAACTACGAACATAACTACCTAGGGGTGCAGCCATATCTAAGCCGTTATGAAACTGCACTTCACCATCTATAGGAGAGCGACGATAGCCGAAAGGAGAAGTGTAAGCTTGAAAATTCTCTACAGGAAAAGAACCATGTGTCCACAAAGTGCCAGCTATTTCTGTTGATTCTAGATTCTCTTGTGGTTCTAATATATT